>OOCU01000053.1_pt1 | contig 146053 bp, 159 predicted proteins | sample 1671781 | NCBI WGS metagenome assembly OOCU01 (sample SAMN06348192, study PRJEB24527) | human gut metagenome | reverse complement strand
AGCTTCCCAAGCTGAGGGTCACGAGTTCGAGCCTCGCTTGCCGCTCTTCTGAAAATCAGGCAGTTACAAATAAAGTAGCTGCCTTTTTCTTTATATATGCCATATAACATGTACGTTTTTGGGGGTTATTAGGGGTTGTTACCCTACCTTTGTATGCAAATCCTATGCAAATTTTCAGATATGCATAAACTAAAAACATAGATATATGGCAACGGTTAAATTCTACCTTGATAAAAGAAGACAAAAAAAAGATGGTACTTATCCGATAAAGTTGAATGTATTCCACAACAAACAAATAATGATAGCTACGCAGCTAAGTGCATCGGAAAAAGAATGGAATGGGAACGAATATTCTGTGCGTGCACAAAATTACAAGCCGAGAAATATAGTTGCCCGTGGAATAATAAACAAGGCGGAAACAGTAATATTTACTTTAGAGCAACAAGAAAAGTTGAAATCAACTACAGACAAAGCTTTGAAGAAGTTGATAGAGGACGCTATAAGTAGCAAGGTTGAAAATCAAAAGACGTTTCTCTATTATCTTGATGAATTCGTTTCCAAGAAAACTAATCAGGGAACTAAGTCTATATATACAACCACAAGAAACAAGATTGAGGAATACGATAGTCATTGTACTTTTGAGAGCATGGATAAGTCATGGCTGGAAAACTTTGAAGCGTGGATGGCAAAGACGATGAAGGTTAATGCCTACGCTATTCATTTACGGAACATACGTAGTGTATTCAACTACGCCATTGATGAGGAGTACACAACATTGTATCCATTCAGAAGGTTTTCAATAAAGAAAGAGGAAACCCGAAAACGTAGTCTTACAGCAGAACAACTTAGGTTATTGAGAGATTATCCATGTGAGGAATACCAGATTAGATATAGGGATATGTTCATGCTCATGTTCTATCTCATAGGAGTAAATGCAGCCGATTTGTTTAACGCAAAACATTCTGCATTGGTAAATGGTCGTTTTGAATATAAAAGAGCTAAGACGGGGAAATTATACAGTATTAAAGTAGAACCGGAAGCGCAGGCTATAATTGAGAAATACAAAGGGAAGGATTATCTTCTTAATATAATGGATGAATACGGAAATTACAAGGATTTCCTACATCGTATGGGAATAGGGTTAAAACAGATTGGAGAGACAGAAAGGAAGGGATTGGGAGGGAAAAAGAGTAGAAATCCTTTATTCCCTGATTTGTCTTCATATTGGGCAAGACACACATGGGCCACGGTAGCGGCAGAGCTCGATGTCCCCAAAGAGGTAATCGCCCACGCGCTTGGGCATAGTTGGGCGAACAGCACAACGACTGACATCTATATCCATTTTGACATGCGAAAAGTAGATAAAGCTAATCGGAAAGTTATCGATTATGTAAATGTTTTTAAGAAGTAATAAGGAAGTGGGGAGATAAATATTTTCGATAATTATACCAGTTATTTCGGATAGATAGGTATGATATTCCAAATAATTACATATCTTTGCGAAAGCATGTCAAGTGGCATGCTTCCCATACTGACGAAAAGACATGAAAAAACTTACAATCAAACAAGAGAATTTTTGCAACTACTACATCGAAAGCGGCAATGCTTCCGATGCTTATCGTCGTGCCTATTCGTGCGAGAAGATGAGAGACAAACAAGTGTGGGAAGAATCTTGCAAATTGTTGTCTAACCCAAATGTAGCCCAAAGGGTTAAAGAGTTGCAGGAAGAACAAAAAAACAAATCAGACATAACTAAAGAACGCATTCTACAAGAATTGTCCAGTATAGCTTTCTCATCCATTGCCAGCATGCACAATACATGGATAGAGCGTAAAGAATTTGATGAACTCTCTGACAAAGAGAAATCGGCAATAAAAAGCATATCCACCAAAATATTGAAAAAAAATATCGGAACAAGTGATGCTCCGGAAATTGTAGATGTTGAATATGTGAAGATAGAACTTTATGATAAGATAAAGGCTATTGAGCGTATATGTAAAATGCTTGGGTTTGATGAGCCTACCGAAATAGAGATGAATACCAGCAAACCCATAAGTGTCGAGGATGCAAAGAAACTGATAGAAAGGCTATGATGGACGGTGTACGGTATCTACAAGCATTTTGTATGTCGGGCGTTCTCAATTACACAAAATTTTTCTTTAAAAGTAAAACAGGGCGCAAATTTGTGGTGAGCAGACACCATGAACGCATATGCAATATGTTGGATGATGTTATTTCCGGAAAAATTCAAAAACTGATAATCAATATTGCACCACGATATGGAAAGACCGAATTAGCCGTAAAGAACTTTATATCATACGGATTGGCACTCAACCCTTCCTCAAAGTTTGTCCATCTCTCATATTCTGACGATTTGGCTCACGATAATTCAGAAGAGATTAGAGACATAGTTAAATCAGAAGAGTATCAACAGCTGTTCCCGTATGTCCAGATAAAGAGAGGAACAGACAGCAAAAAGAAGTGGAGTACCACTGCTGGCGGTGGTGTATATGCGGTGTCAACAGGTGGACAGATAACGGGATTTGGCGCTGGAGAGGTGGACGATATAGATGATAAAGAAACAGAAAAAGAAATAGATAGCATATTAAAGGGGGCAAGGTTTTCCGGCGCCATTGTCATAGACGACCCTATTAAGCCGGAGGATGCTTTGTCTGACGTGAAAAGGGAAAAGGTTAACCAACGCTTTGAAACTACTATCCGTAACCGAGTGAACAGCCGAAATACCCCGATTGTAATAATCATGCAGCGCCTGCATGAGAATGATTTGTGCGGCTATCTTATGAAAACAGAGCCAGGGCAATGGACTGTTCTTTCATTGCCGGTCATAGAAAAAGAAGCGGACGGGAAAGAATTTCCTTTGTGGGAATTTAAACACACATTGGATGAATTGCATAATCTTAATAGAATAAATCCATTCGTCTTTGAAACACAATATATGCAGAACCCTACACCTATAGAAGGTCTTATGTACGGTACATTCAAGACTTATAGGGAAATACCATATACCAACCGTGCCATTCGGAAAAATTATACCGATACCGCAGATACGGGCAGTGACAGATTATGTTCCATAGATTATGTGGATACAGAAATAGGCAACTTTGTTTTAAGCATACTATATACGGACGCTCCTATGGAGGTTACGGAGCCGAAAGTTGCAACCATGCTTGCTAAGGACGGAATAACCGTGGCTAATATCGAAAGCAATAACGGTGGACGTGGTTTTGCCCGAAACGTAGAGCGGCAATCACGCATAATGGGCAATAATGAAACAGAAATAAAATGGTTTCATCAGTCGGGAAATAAGGAAGTTCGAATATTTACCCACTCCGCTGAGGTTATGAATCTTACATATATGCCAGAAGGTTGGGAAGTGCTCTTTCCTGAGTTTTATGCAGAGATAAAATCTTTTAGGAAGTTCGGGAAAAACGCACATGATGATGGGGCAGATGCTCTTACCGGAACCGTAGAAAAACGCGGAGATTTTGAATATGACAGCTATGAGGCTGCGACAGTCGCATTTTCCGGCATTCCAATTGTAGAAATACATCCACTGCTTAATGGGCGTTTTCTGTATGCGAAAGCGTATGTTGTACATGATACAATATATGTGGACGATGCGTATATAGGAGAATTGATTCCCATCAAAGAAATCGCCGCGCTGGTCGCTGGTGCCGATGTAAACATCGAGACTTCGCAGGCAATGCTTCATTATATACGCGATTATAGGGCTGAAATAGGTGATGTGTGGGCAAGGCAAGAAAATACAGGAAAACTTTCTTATATTGAAGCATTTAAGGGGCTAATTCGAGATTTTAAATTCAAGAGGGATAATAAAATGTCCTTATTTATGCGTAATCTAATGGACTATGACGGCAAAGATGTCTATGAAGCAATGTATGTATTGTGTTGTATAGCGGATAGAGTAAAAAGAAAATCAAAAAAATAATCATAAAAATGATGTTTGTTATTTGGAATTAGTCTAAATAATATATATATTTGCACACGTAGGGTCACTACAAGCGTGTGAAGTTGCACGCAACCGTATTAATGGACTAAAACACTAAATATATGGGAGTGGCCGCATTAATTTGCTGTCACTCCTGCTTTGTATATGGGCATATTTACTAAATTTTGGAAGCCAGAGAATAAAAAGTCTATTCCGATGTATGATAATGTAAATCGGGTAGAAAGAGATGCAGCAGGAAACTACTGGTTTTTGTCCGATTTGTTCGGAAGGCGTTCCAAATGGAAAGTGTATTATGACATGACTAACAATTTGGATAAAGCCGGAGCGCTTGTTTCCTGTACGCCTTTCTTCACTGTAGTTGATAAAATCGGCTCTATGATGTCCCGTGGTATTCCTTATGTGGTAGATAAGGATGGAAATGAAAAAAGGACATTTGCCGATATACGTAATATACTCAACGCTCCCAATCCGCTGCAAACATTCTCTTCATTTATAAAGCAAATTGAAATATGTCTTAAGGTATTCGGCTATTGTCCAATTGTTCTTGTTAGAGCGACAAAAACAAGCACTCCTAAGGCAATGTGGATAATTCCACCTGAGATTTTCCATATGGAAGGAACCGGTAAGGTGTTTCGCCAATACGAACTGAAAAATATTATATCAAGTGTATATATAGACTGTAACGGAACTCGATTAGAGTTGGAGGATTATGAATACCTTGTAATATATGACAGCAATATAGTAATAAATAGCGGTGCGACTGCTGATGTCAAATTTGAGTCCGTTTCAGATAGCCTTTCTCAGCCTATATCAAACTGGGTAGCTTCTATGTCTGCAAGCCATACATTGCTTGTAAATGGTGGTCCTAAAGGCGTGCTCTATAATGATTATACTGACCAGATGGGAAATGTTGCCCTTTCCTCGGAAGATGAAAAGGATATAAAGGACAGATTTAAACGTGATTATGGCTTAGTAAACAAGGAATATCCCATTTTGGTGACACGTTACAAATTAGGATGGCTTCCTCTTGATTTTAATGCTGATGAATTAAAACTTCATGAAGAGGATAAGAGGTGTACAGATAAGATTGCCAATGCAATGGGTATAAATGCCAATCTTTTTACGGACGCCAAATACGACAACCTTGAAAGTGCCGGGAAAAAGGCTTATCAGGACGTAATCATTCCAGATAGCCGAAAGATAGCAGAATGTCTTTCAAAAGCCATATGTCCGGAAGGTGTTTTTATTAAGATTGATTTTACAGATGTTGAATGCCTTCAAACCAATAAGGAGACAGAAGCCAATACTTTGGTTAAAGTTGCTGATGCCTTACAGAGATTGATAGATAAGTCTTTGATAACACATGATGAGGCGCGTATAGAAGTTGCAAAATACATAGATATTGACCCGGATAATCCAAAAGGAGATTTTGATAGCAGTGCAGCAAGCAGTGCATCTGTTGAAAATAACGTCAATAACAGTAAGGAAAATGGAAACAATGACAAATAAATACAAAGATAAGATGGGGATGCAGTATAAATTGTTCTCCATAAACTCGAAGGATGTCCAATATAGCCCCGAAAGCCGGACTATCAGCGGATACGCTGCTGTATTCGGAAACATGGATAAGGCTCATGATATTCTATTGAAAGGTTGCTTTTCAAAAAGTATCAATGAAAGAGGGCCGCAAAGCCAGGCAAATGACAAAATTATACTCCTTTGGATGCACGACATGTCAGAGCCTTTGGGATTTATTACAGAATTGAAAGAAGATGATAGAGGGCTTTATTTTGAGGCGCGCATAGATGAGATTGAACTTGGAGATAGGGCCATAAAACAACTTGAGTCAGGCACGCTTAATCAATTCTCTATTGGCTATGAGTATGTATGGGAGAATTGCGAATGGGATTACGAAAAAGAAGCCCTGATTGTTAGAGAGGTTAAGCTGTATGAAATATCGGTAGTATCAATTGGCTGTAATGGAGAAACTGAGTATTTGGGGTTGAAGTCAATTGAAGACTACGAAAACGCTTATAAGGATTTAAGCGGTGAAATTTCCTTGTTATGTAAAAATATGAGTACAACCAAGCAACAGTGTTTGCAAAAAATTATAGCCAAAGCAATGTCACTTGCATCTTTTAGGCCGGACGGTGTTATACCTGCTCCACCCAAAGGGATGGAAGCCGGCAGTAATGGCAAAACGGAAGAAAAATCATTATGTAATTTATTAAAACTAAAATCGGTATGAAATTAGGATTTTTAGAACTTATGGACACATCCGGCTTGTCCGAAGAAAACAAGAAGTTTTTTGAATCTTTGGACGAAAAAATGGGAGAAGCCTTTGAAAAACAAGTGAAAGGCTATCTTGCGGATGAAGTGAAATTGGAAGATTTGCGTAAATCCATAAAGGATGCCGCTGATTCCATAAATGACATCAAGGAAAAGGATTTTGCCGGCATTGACAAAAAGACTTTTGAGGAGAAGGTTAATGAATTGGAGAATGCCATTTTACGTGTAAAGGCTTCTACCGAAGTAGGTAAAAACGGGGAGGTAAAGATTAAATCTGTTTATGAGCAGCTACACGAACAGCTCAAGGAGTATATTGCTGCGGACAAGAAGGGCGTTATGTCTCTTGATTTGAAATCGGCTTGTCAGTCGGCTCCCGGCAATAAGTTGGGATTAAATCTTGTGCTGGAAAAGAAAGACGCTGCAACTATTACTTCCGGGTCCCTTGCTCCGCATTACGGACTTGAGGTTGACCCAAATTTATCAGTCAATCCGAGAGCGCAAACCGTCATTAGAAAATATGCAAATGTATCAAGCACAAATAATAGGGCTTTGGTTTATGCGGAATATACAAGCAAGGACGGAGATGCTGCATGGGTTCCTGAAGGTGGGCTAAAGCCTTTGATGGATGCGACATTGACAGAAAAAACAATAACCGCTGCCAAAGTGGCTATTGCTGCTAAATTTACAGAGGAAACGCTGTCGGATTTTCCCAGCTTCGTCAATGAAGTTGAAACGGAAATGGTAAATAAACTTGGAATCAAAGAAGAGCAGGGAATTTTGTCAGGCAATGGCTCTAGTGGAGAAATAAAAGGCGTTGCATCGGATATGCCGGCATTCTCTCTCTCTACTTTCTATGTTGAGAAGCCAAATATGTTTGATGCTCTTGTGGCTGCATATTCGCAAATTGTATCCACCAGCGAAATGGCTTATCGTCCGAACCTTGTACTGATGAACCCATTGGATTACGCGTCCATGCAGTTGGCTAAGGATGCTAACGGTCAATATCTCCGCCCATTCCGATATGGAGATGAATTGATTCAGGGATTGCGTGTAGAAACGACCACAGCAGTAAAACAAGGAGATTTCATCATGGGTGATTTCTCATACTTGAATATTCGTGACTTGTGGGTATTGTCTATTACCTTAGGATGGGAGAATGACGATTTCCGCAAGAATATCGTGACTGTAATCGCAGAGAAGAGGCTGATGTGTTATATCAAGTCGCAATATAAGACCGCATTTGTAAAGGACACATTCTCTACTGTAATAGAAGGTATCACTCAAGAAGCATAAGGAGAATAATTATGGGAAAAGAATATAGAATAAACCTGACTAAGCGTTATAACGTAACATTTGTCAAGGATGGTGTGAAGTATAAAACAGGCGATGAAGTTTCAGTCGGAATGGCTCTTGCGAGCAAGTTTTATGCCGAGGGTAAAATTGAAGCGACAAACGAACTGATTAATGATGCCAGAGCGTTGGGTTGCGAGGAGTTGTTCACTAAACGTAAATCTGCGAAAAAAGATACGGTATGATAATTGACTACGAATCTTTCACCGGGTTGCTGAGTGTCGGGATAAATCCTGACACTGGCGCTCCCTCTATAACAAGAGATGCGGAGTTGGGCAAAATAGAATCATATATTTCCGTATATGAACAGGAATATTTGATTCGTATACTTGGTGAGGATATGTGTAAGGCTTTTACCGATTATCTTAACTCAAAAGAAGATTCAAAAGAAGATAGCGTTGATGATAAATGGGATAGGCTGCTTGCTATTTTATCAGAAAAATACAGCCCTATTGCTTGCTATATATTTTTCAAGTATATAGCGGACGGTAATTACAGCGTAACAAATGTGGGAACAGTAACTTCTGCCGATGGAGATGCTGTTTCTCCACAAGTTTTGCAAATTAGGGCATGGAATGATATGGTAAATATGAACAAGCGTGTTTATAAACTTTTGCAAGGAAAGGAATATGCTGGTGTATGTTTCAATCCATGTATGTTGCGTAAAATAAACTGTATGGGAATATGAAGCCGGTAAATGATATATTTGCGGACATTGTAAAAAAGGTATCGAAAAGATACGGAAGCAATGTGTCGTTTTTATTCGGAGACTGGGCCTACATAAGCAATCAATTAACTTTATGGGGTAAAAGCCCCAAGACAAGTAAATTGAAGTTTCCTATAATATGTCTTTATTCTCCGTTCACGGAAGATAGAAGTTCTGCCGAGACAGAGGTTAGCCTGGAGTTTATTATTATGGTAAACACTTTGAAAGGGTATTCGAATGAAGACCGGCAAAAAACTTCCTTTGAGCAGGTATTGCGACCTATATACAATCTTTTCTTGGATGAAATCAAGAAAGACATAAACATTGTCCGTAGTTACAATGATGTGGTTCCACATTCCTACATTGAAAACTACAGATATGGCAGGGTTGGAGTTATAGGAGAAGACGGGAAGCCATTCAGTGATTTTATTGATGCTATCGAGATGAAAAATGTAAATTTAACCATTAAAGAAGTAAAATGTTATGGCAACAGATTATAGAAAGTGTCCGGGCGTTGCAACTTTTAATACAGGTAGTTCCGTGTGTGTGCTTGACCCCGGTAAAATAAAAGCTATCATACTGACTATTCACGGTCATAAGATACCTACAGAGAAAACAGCGGAAGCCTTTGAAAAGGCTTGCCATGCAGACCGTCCGGGAAGAATATTCCCTATCAAAACGATTGTGGAATATGCACCTTCCGGTGGAGAGGCTCAAACTTCTGCTACGGGATACGGCCCTACTAAAATCACAAGCTATTCAGCTAAAAATGATGTATGGACTTTGCAGGACTACGATGCCAGCTTGAAAGCAAACATCATGGTGGCAAAGAATGTGGCATTTGATGCTTATTTTGTAGATGAGAACAACGTCATTTACGGAATGAATGACGGTACGAAAGATTTGGCAGGCATTCCACTGTCCGGCGTTTATCCGGGCGGTCAGGATTGGGATTCTTCCGGTACAGAAGCCAACTTGACTATCGCAACCATGTTCAAGGATTACGAGAAATATATCAAGAATGCGGATGTGAGAGCTTATGATTTTGATGTCGTTGACGCATTGAAAGGGTTGGTTTATGTCGATTTGGTATCAACGGAACCAAACAAGTATAAATTGATTGAGCACTTCGGAAATTTGGATATTACGGAGTATTACGGTGAATTACTGGCAAAGAATGCAGAAAAAGCGTTGGACGGGGCGACAAGTGCTTCTTATGCTAACGGGGTCATTACTACCGTTGGCGAGGACCCCGTTACCCTTGCATCTCCCTCTGTATTGCAAGAAGCCGGAATTACAGGTATTGAGGCTTGGACATGATAGTAGAAGGTGTAACATTCAATGAAGAGAGGGTGAGAAATATGAAGAAGAGGGACTTCATAAACACACATAAGAATGTGTTTTTTCTTGACCGACCGCCCGAAGAAAGGGAGAAAACCCTTTCGTCCATCTACGATGATATAGCATCTTCCGGTGCGGCAAGACAGAAAAAAGATGATTGTATATTATGATGGTGGTATCGTTTAATTAGGGGCGTTCATTCGCCCCTAAATTGTCTTGACTATGGCTAACATTATTGAAGCAGAAGAAAATTTCAGACGGTTTGCTACCGGATTTGAACCGATGATACGGGATATTATGGTAAAAAACAGAGAAGAAGTTTCCCAATATATTGTAGAACAACTATGGTCAGGTATTAACGGAAATGATAAACCATTACGCCCTACTTACCTTAATGACCCGTATTTCAATACCAAAGAAGCGGGGTATTGGTATAAGAACGCCAAAGGCTATGCAGCTTTCAAGCAAAGGGTAGCCCCGCTTATGTATTCTTCGCTGATAAACGCTCCTGTAAGTTCAAAAGGGACGCCAAACCTGATAATTACGGGTGAATTTCACGATTCTATTACAGCCGTACCGATATATAAGGGGCTAAGGATTGAAAGTGTGGGGATAAGCTTTAGCGGTGATATAGAAAAGAAATACGGACAGGCGATTTACAAGGTCGGTTCTTATGCGAGAAAGGCATTCATGGAAAGGCATATAAAGCAAGGCATTGCGGATTATTTTAGAAAATTCGGTTTATAATGGGATGTGCGTGTGAAAACAAAAAGAGAATGGCAGATATAGCTAAGATGCGTTCGCTTGCAAGAAAAGCCGCAAAGATGGAGGGGAAAGTATATATCCTTTATGAGAAAGACGGGGTTTTCAATTTTTGCCCAAGAGGCGAAATGTTCAACGGGAAACTGATTGAATATGTTTGGTTCTGATATTAAAAAAAGAACACTGTTTTTTGTATAACCCCCGTAATTTTTCTGCCTTTAAATTGAAAAATATTAAAAACAGAACAAAGGCGGGATAACTCCCGCCTTATACAATCATTTCCTGGTTATTATACTCATGTGTGGGTATTTGGTTTCATGAATTGTCGGCTTCTTGGGCTTTTCTCCTTTGAGTTCTGCAAGTTCCGCCTTGACTTCCTTAAGTTCGTTCAATAAATCCGTATATCCTTCCGTCAATCGGAGGATGTGTTGCATCATTGCTGTGCTGATTTCCATAATAGATGAATATTTGTTTTAGTCGTTATTTCTGCCATCTGCCCGCCAGCCGTATTGCTGGCGGGGTATCATAACGTGAACGTTGGTCGAAACCTCAACGTGCATCTATGCTTGGTTACGTGGCAATATATTTTTGGGTATAGTTATAGCTGTACGTCATTACTCCGTACCTGTAAATGTTTATGCTTCAATGCTATTTGATTTTTGCAATTTTCCCATCAGAAGGATTTCCGCCAAATAGATGGTTGATGTAGGCAAGACCTTTTGGTTTGCAAAACACCTTTTGGCATAATATGTCAGGGTGGTTGTCTCTGCGTATTGGCGGCAACAGCGTCATTTCAAAGTATCCTGCGTCAATATACTTTTGTTTCGGTTCGTTCCTGTCTTTGAAGAATATGCCCGCATCCCTTAGCTTTCCGAAAAGGGTGTTTCTCCCAAAACCGAGATTGAGTATCTTTGCGGCTTGACCTATGTCTACTTTGCCCTCTGCTTTGAAAGCGGCTTCTGCGAAGTCAGCTTTGGGCTGGAGTTTGGCGTTCTTTTCTTCAAGCTGCTTTAGCCTCTCTTCTTTTCTTTTGATTGTTTCCTGTGCCACTATGAGTGCACGTGCCATGATTTCTTCGGGAGTGTCGTCGGATTTGGTGGCGATGTAGCCGCCGGTCTTACGGATGGTCTTTAGGATTTCCTTAACTCCTTTCTTAAATTCTTTGGCGATTGGCTTACGGGATTGAAATAAGACCTCATACAAACCGTCCTCTGTTAAGAACCACATTTCGTAATTTCTACCATCTACGAAGATTGTTCGTAGATGCTTTTCTTCCTCATCTACAGTGCCTACCATTCTTGATACATCATAATAACCTTGCGATGTTTTCGCATAATCAATGCACTCTGCCACTTCTTTAGCAAGAAACAACGGATTTTCGGCAGTTCCGTAAACCGTGAATTTGTGCCCCAGCAACTCTGTTTCGCTTAGGACTTGAATCGAGTTTGTTAGCATAACAAAAAAAAGCGCACGTTCACGGCTGCTAACAAACTCATAGGAATTTAGTTTGGGGACATTTCTGTTACCCCACCGTTCGTGCGCAATATCTTACATTATGATACTTACTTGTTATATGTATTGGCAAAAAAATAACTCCAATGATGAAGCCATAGGAGTTTGCCGCTCCTATAAGTTGTTAGCACTGCAAAGATAGCAACATTTTGTCAATCTGCAAAGGGATTTCGTTATTTAGACGGCGTATAAATTACCCAATATTTTATTGCATTTCTTGGAAAGCACTCCTTTTCTCCCTTAATTTGCTTAACAATATTAACAAATACATAACATGGGAAACACAAAAAACAAGGGTTTGCATATAGAAATTGCATCAATAGAGGAAGATAAACCGCTTAACTGTCCTAAAATTTGTAATCGTTGTGAAGATTGTTATATAATTGGCGATCTTGAATTTGGGACAGAGAATGCTAAAGGGATAAAAATGTCTCACGCTTATTTGATAATACAAAATTTATCAGATGAGCCTATAAGTATAGAATCAGATAATTTTACAGCAATAGATGATAATGGCTTTTCATATAATGGTGCGAAGTTTAGATGCAATTATTATGGAAGTAAGAAAGAGTTTTATACAGAAAGATATGAATTGCATCCTTCATCAAAAGTTAGATTCTTAGTGCTGTTTAAATCAAAGACAATATCCAGGATTATATATAGCAGCATATTTGATGACTACTATTATGATCTAACAGTAAATGATAAAAAAGAATGCCATGTAAATATTGATTTTCTAAGGTTGAAGCTAAATGAAGCGAACGCAGTTATATCAAATTTAAAAGAAGAACTTTCTACAAAAATTAAAGAAACCAATAGATTGCAAGAAGAATTAGAGGAATGCACTCGTGAAAAAGAACGGTTAGATGATTATTGCAGGGAAAATTATAGTGCAAAAGCAATTCATCAGAGAAGAATGGAGGAGTTGCTGTGCAAATATGAAGAGATAGAAGATGATGATTATTATAGAGTTATTTCATTAGAAGAACACGACACTGTTTCATTTAATAGAGAATTTGATAAATCAAAGGGAAATTATAATTGGATAAATGAAGGAGATGCTTTGATAAGTCTTAGGGCTGATAATACAGGATATGGGTTGGATGGTAGAACAATTATCAAAAGCCATGTTTCAGGAATATTTGAGTTTAATAAAAATAAAATGATTGGATACAAGGAAGAAATATGTAGAGTAAGAAAGTATCCTCAAAAGATGAAAAACGAAATAATAAATGAATTGGAAAAACAAGAGATAAAGGAAAATGTATATAAAAAAGAACGAAAAAAAATGATTGAAAGAGAGGTGCTTGATGAATTAATAGAAGAAGGAAAAGTATTTAATGTATATACTAAAAAGGATGGAAATCGAACTACCATACCAATGGATATAGCAAATGCTGTATGGAATAGAGATGGTGGAAAATGTTGCATGTGTGGTAGTAAGGAAAATTTAGAATTTGACCATATAATACCCATTTCCAAAGGAGGTGCAACAACGTTTAGAAATCTTCAAATTCTTTGTAAAAATTGCAACATAAAAAAATCTGATAACATTTAAAGGCTTATGAAAAAACTACTATTTTTGTTTCTGATTTTGCTATCAGTAACATCATGTAAGAGCACTTATTATGAAATAGGATATTCCCTTGATTATAGAGAATATGTCAAAGACCCTAACTTTGTAATTAATCCTACTGAAATTGGGAATAAGGATTTTACTCCCGTAGGTCCAATATATTTGGAGTTTCATTCAGGAAATAAAGTAAAAAAAGAAGATAGAAACTATGTGCATGAAAAAAGAAGCATATCTATTGGAAAATATTATGTCCCTACTTATGAAAGAATGATTTCATCCGCAGTTAATAAAGCCAAAGAGATGGGCGCAAATGGGATTATTTCGTTTAGTATTGAAAAAATAGAAAAGGGTAGGTCTAATTTACCGGTATATATAATCAGTGGAAATGCAGTGATATACTAATTGCATTATTAAGATTATTTTCAAATAATAAAGCCAGATGTAATGTCTGGCTTTTTCTTTTTCTCTTCCCTTTTCTGATTTTCATTTTTGCCTTTCTTATTTAGAAAATTCTAAATAATTCAATATCTTTGTATCACCATGTGATGTTGCATGACACCCAATATTAGGACTTATGGCAAACGAGTTTGTAATTACCGATGTAGTAAGCGATAAAGCTTTAAATCAACTAACCAGCCTGACTAATAAATTTACGGAAGTTAAAAAAGCATATGCGGAGTTAGGGAAAGAACTGGCTAAATCTTATAGTATTCCGGTTTCTAATTATGACGACTTGACTAATAAGGCAAGATTATTTGAAGAGATTCAAAAAAAGTTAATTACAACAGAGAAAGAACTTGCTAACATCCAAAATGAATATAAGGCTCTTTTAAAAAACATTGCAGAGGAGACCCAAAAAGCCACAAAAGAAGCTTTGGAGCAGGCAAAAGCAAATGATTTAAATGCGCAAGCAGAGTTAAAAGCGGCTAAAGTAGAAACGGAAAGATTAAAGCAGCAAAAGATGCTTAATCAAGAAAAGAAGAAACTTAAAATTACCACGCAAGAAGCTATTGCTTTGACAAATAAAGAGGTTCATTCTATTAATGAGGCAAAAGAGCAAAATAAACTGCTTCGCATTGCAGTTTCCCAAGTTACTGATGCAGAAGATAAAGACAACAAAGTGCGTCAGCAATTAAATAATCAGATAGCTAAGAATACAGAGTATATACGCAGAAATACTGATTCATATACTAAGCAAAAGATGGCTATTGGGGCATATAAGAACGAAATAAAGGCTGCAATAGTCGAATTACAAAACGGAAATAAGACGTTTAAAAATTTAGGAATTGTCGCCAAAGGATATGGAAATATCTTAAGGTCAAATGTAGCAGGCGGACTCAATGAAGTTAGAATTGGGGTAGGTTCTATGGTAAAGGGAATGGTTGGAGCACAAGCTGTTATCAGTGGGTTCCAAAAGCTCATAGGTTTATTTAAGTCAGGTGCTCAATCTATTGTTGATTTTGAAGCTGCAAATAGCAAATTAGCAGCAATTTTAGGTACTACATCTAAAAATATAAAAGACTTGACAACTGATGCTCAACGATTAGGTGCGGCAACTAAATATACAGCATCACAAGCTACTGCCTTACAAATAGAACTGGCTAAATTGGGATTTTCTAAAAATGAAATTTTGCAATCAACGGAGGGTATTTTAAAATTTGCCCAAGCTACTGGCGCAGAGTTGCCAGAAGCAGCAGCTCTTGCAGGTGCTGCACTTAGAATGTTTAATGCAGACACATCAGAAACGGAACGATATGTATCTGCAATGGCTGTTGCTACAACCAAGAGCGCTTTGTCTTTTTCTTATTTGCAAACAGCGATGCCTATTGTGGGTCCAGTGGCAAAAGCTTTCAATTTTCAGATAGAAGATACTTTAGCCTTATTAGGGAAATTGGCAGACTCTGGATTTGATGCGTCTATGGCCGCGACAGCTTTAAGAAATATATTCCTTAATCTTGCTGATAGTAATGGACTATTGGCTAAATCATTAGGTGGAGCGGTAAAAACATTGCCTGAACTTGTGAATGGGTTGAAGAAGTTAAAAGAGCAAGGTGTGGATTTAAATACTACGCTTGAACTCACTGATAAAAGAAGTGTGGCTCAATTCAATACATTGCTTACTAATATTGATGCGCTTATCCCTTTAAGAGAACAGATAACAGGAGTTGAAGAAGAACTTGGGAACATGGCAAATACTATGGGGGATAATGTACAAGGAGCAATTCTTGGATTGTCTTCGGCATGGGAAGCATTTATGTTATCTTTCAAAAAATCCACTGGACCAGCAAAGAATGTTATTGATTTTTTTGCAAGAGGTATTAGGAATGTAGCTAATCAATTAAAGGACGCCAATCAGCTACAAGATGATTATAACAATAGAGCAGTTGCTATGGCTCAAAATGAAATGGCTAAATCCAATATTCTTGAAAAGAATGCAAGAAACATGCAAAATTTGTATCAAGAATATGTACAATCTGGTATGAAAGCCGATGAAGCCGCCATAAAAGCTAAAGAAGAATACATTGAAACTTTGAAATCAAGACTTGAGTTTGAAAATACTGATTATCAATTAGCTATTGCCAACCGCAATAAATTGGAAGATGAATTAAAAAATAGAGGTTTTTTTACTATTCTAACTTCATGGAAAAGAACAAATAGTGTTATTAAGGAGGAAATTGATGTTGCAACTAAAGCCGCTGCCGGTAAAAAAGCAATATCGTCTATTACAGAATCATTGATAAACCAACTTAATAAAATTGATTTAGCAGGGAGTAACGCGTCCGATGCTGGCAATAATGGAATATTAACGGATAAAGAAAAGAAAGCTTTGGAAAAAGCCGCTAAAGAGCGTATTCGCATTCGTGAAGCTTTACAACAATCCGAACTGGATTTAATGGATGAGGGATTAGAGAAAGAACTTGCTAAAATATCATTGAATTATAACAAGCGAATTGCAGCTATTAGAGGCAGTTCTAAGGAAGAACAAGCAACCAGAGAAAATCTTGCAAAAGCAATGCAAGAAGCTTTGGAAGATAAACAATTATCCTATGGACTTGATAAAGAAAAGTCTCAAATTGAACATAAATTAGACATTGTAAAAAAAGGGAGCGAAGAAGAATATAGATTAAGATTGGAATTACTCGATAACGAAAGGGAGCAAGCTATAAATGCTGCTATAAAAAACGGAGAAGATGTTTTTCTTGTTGATGAGAAGTACAAAAGAAAACGATTAGATTTAGAAGAAAGGTACGCCTCTGAAAAGAATAAGAAAATACAAGAATCTTATTCTTTTCAATCGGTTATTATAAATGCTGCAATGTCTAAAGAATTAGATGAAGCAGCTGCACAATATTCTCAAGGTTTAATAAATAAAGAAGATTATGAAAGGAAGAAGCAGGAAATAACAGAAAAATATGCTATAAAGCAAGCACAATTAGCCATTGATTTAGCCAAAGAACAACTAAATACACCAGGTCTATCGGAAGAAGATAGATTAAAATTGAAAGAAAAGATAGCACAAGCTGAAATTGCCCTTGCAGAAAAGGTTAGGGATGCAGAAATAAACGCAGTAGATAAATCAGCTGAAGCTAACAAGAGGAAAATGGATAAAATAGCAGAAACTATTCAAGCTATATCTGATTTACTGGGAGGATTTGCAGATTTGGGAACTGCTATTTTTGAAAGAAAGATGGAAGAAGTGGAAGCTGAACAAGATGCTAATGATGAAGCATATGATAGAGAAGTCGAAAGAATAGAAAAACTTGAAGAAAATGGTGCAATCTCCACCGAAGAAGCGGAAGCTCGTAAACGTGCCGCGGAGGATAAAACAGCAAAGAAAAATGCGGAGCTTGAAAAGAAAAAAGCCGCATTGCAGGAGAAGCAAGCAAAGTTTGACAAGGCTAACAATATTATACAAACGATAATGGCTACATCTTTAGCTATAATGAAAGCATGGACTAATCCATTTGCTGCTCCTGAGATAATCCCATTAATTATAGCACAAGGAGCAGTTAGCTTGGCGACCATAATAGCCCAGCCCATTCCCAAATACGCCAAAGGAACAAAAGACCATCCCGGCGGTTTGGCAATAGTAGGTGATGGCGGCAAGAAAGAGGGTATCGTAACTAATAACGGGCTTTTTATCACTCCTGATAAGCCGACATTGGTAGACCTTCCGGCGCATGCGCAGGTAATTCCTGATTTGTCATATATCTATGACCGTAGAGGACTTACATCGGATTATGGTTTATTGGAACAAAAGCTAAAGAATATGAGAGAAGAGGGGATTGTTGTTAATGTAAACAACGATTACAGCCGACTTGAAAGAAAGATGGAAAGTAATACCAAACAATTGCAGAACATTGGTCGGATTATGAAGAAAGCCAACCATATCGCGGATTATAATTGGATTTCAAGCAGAGTATAAGATATGATATATAATGACTTAAACAAAATATGCCTTTCCCGCTTTATAGACATATTCCTGGGGGATATTGATAAGGTTGTTCAAGGCGGAAGATATAGTATCAGGGAAAAGGCTTTGGCGGCCGAGAAGCTATGCAATGAATACTTATCAATAATAGGGGGAAAGTCTGTTTCCGCTCAAATAAACCGGAAAAATGAAGTGCTGAAAATTCAAATCCGATTAAATTGTCTTGCCATATGTCAGGAACTCATTTCTTCCGGAAACTGGAGTGATGCTGTAGAAGTCATGTCTGCTTTGGGTTATAAATTCAGAGAGGACGAACATGATAAGATAAAGAACCGGATAAGCAGCGTTTCCGCTTCTGACAATTACCGCCTTGCAAAATTGCAGGAAACATCTCCGGATATAGGGAAAATAAAAATGGATAGGGAATATTTTACCAAAGAACGCGTTTCTTTAATGTCCCATGTAAAAATGCACATTGATGAAAACACGTTCTCCGCCAAAGAATATGCCTATATGGTCAGGCGTATGTGTGATGACATAGATGCTATGATACGTTCAACTTCAAAAAAGAAATAGATATGTATTACAGATGTGAACTGTTGATAGGCGGAATGACATATGACGCCACAAATGAGCTTGTTAATTGGGACGATGTAGAGATGTCTTTCAAGAGAGGAGATTATGACGGAGTTGTTCGTAGTTTTTCCACAAAATTTGAGTTTACCAACGGCGCTTATTCGCTATTGCTGAAAGAATATTTGTCGAATTACCTGAACTCATCTGCAACACTCGTGTTTTATACCCGGAATAACTCATGGCTGTTAAATGAAAAGTTCAGATGTGCTTTGGACTACTCCACATTTTCCTACAATGATACGACGTGCGAAATAAATGCCGTCGACAACAGTCTCGCAAGCTTGATTAAGGCAAAGAAAGGCACGCAGTATGAATACCCGGTAAAAGAAATAAAGGAGTCCCAACCTTTGGATTATGACAGATTGTTAATGAACAGTGATATAAAATGGTCTATACCAAGTGACGCAGAGGAGCCTAATGTTTCCCATGTAATGACTGCTTATCCTAATGCTTATTATACTATTCCTTTTTATATGTTAGGACAACCGGAAATTGCAACAAAGGACATTGTAGAGGTTTTTGATACGGCTGAAAACCGATTTGAAAGTACGGAAAGTCTATTCGGAGAATATCTGTTCAAAAATATATCTGACAGGGATTTGACCATACGGATAAAAGTAAAATTCAGTGTATTCATTACGTATCAGAGACCAGGCGTATCCTTCCCGATATATATACGGCTTTCCTCTTATAATGAAAATAGTAAAGAGCTTAAAATATATTATCAATCCGCTACAATTCAAACATTTAATACATACACTGTCGATATTGATGAGAATTTGACAATATCTCCAGGTGAGATGATTAATTTCAATATAGCACTTGCAAAATCTGACCCTATATATCAAAATTTTCCCGTTAATTTTAAATTCAACAGTCTTGACACACCGTTAAATATAAGTTTTTCCGAGCGTGGAAAATCTGTAAAAATAGATTGTATCAGTCCTAAAGTATTGCTTAACCGTTTACTGAGGTCTATAACTGATAAGAACAATGTAACGGGTGAAATCGCCACCGGAGTAGATGAGCGTTTAGACATGGCGATGATAGTTCCGGCAGAAAGCATACGAGGACTTCCCAATGCCAAAATATATACATCTTATACCAAATTCGCCAATTGGATGAGCGCGGAATTTGGGTTTGTCCCTGTAATCGGTGACGAGAAGGTGACATTTGTTCATCGTGATACTTTATTCCAAGATACAGAAATAAAGGACTTGCAGGACAGCACTTCCGATTTGGAATACAATGTGAATGCCGGACTGGTTTATTCGGGGGTAAAAGTCGGGTATGACAAACAGGATTACGATAGTGTAAATGGTCGCGATGAATTCCGCTTTACCAATGAATACACCACCGGCATTACATTGACAGATAACGTATTGGAATTAGTTAGCCCATATAGAGCCGATGTTTATGGTATGGAATTTCTTGCGGAAAAAAGAGGTGAAGATACGACTGACAGCGACAGTGATAATGATATATTCTTTGTTGGAGCATCACTTGACGGAGAAAAATACAAGCTTGTAAGGGATGGATATACAATATCCGGTGTCATATCTCCTTCTACTATGTTCAATGCCATGTACTCCCAAAGGTTTATGATTGAAGCAAACGCAAGGTATATAGGTGCTTTTGCCAACGCGTTGGAGTTTACATCATCTGACGGTAACAGTGATGTGACAATCAATGGAGTTAGCGAAAGGTCGAGTATTGTATTGGGAAACAAACTGTTCACAGTAGGAGAACTTTCCGTCAAGACCGGAGATTTGGAAATACCGTCAGACTTGACGGGTTACATTCGGGTGGAAAAGAACGGACATATTTATAAAGGCTACGTAAAAAGTGCAAGCTATAATTATGGACGACCGGAAGCGGTAAAATATTATTTGATAGTCAAGAGTGTGGATTAATAGATGAGGAGATTCCATATAAGTCTATCAGGCACTCGTTATTTTATAAGGTATTATTTGGAATTGGTCTAAATAGTATGTATATTTGCGCATGATGTGTGAAGTTGCACGTCACTATAAAAGGACGAAAGGACATGGTAAAAGTTGGTGATGTTTGCCCTCTTTTTTTCTCACCTGTAAAAGATAAGTTTGGGCTTGATATGGACTATATTCAGAAGTTCCACGCTTCTGATAAAATCCATATACAGGTATTCACTAATGCTTCTGAGGAAGTTTCAGCGAGCCTGAACAATCTTGCCGCAGGAAATTCTACACCAATATCACTTTCCACATATAATCATAATGACAATGTAGTGATGTATTACGCCATTCTTCGAGACTTGGAGGATGCCGTATATACGGTTACAATCAACGAATATACATCAGAACCTTTTATTGTATGCTCCTCTGACGACTTGTTAGAGGAAACTGTACTTATCCGTTATTCCCATAAAAGCAATAACTCCGCTTTTGATAACATATTTTGGGTAGATGATATTCAGCAAGTATTTAATTTTCGTGTGGAAGCAGGATTTAAACCTGGAGGATATTCCCCTCGAATAGATAATGAGCAATATCGCAACCAAATGCAAGAGATAGAAGAATTATACGCAGTACCTTATGATGTGTATAATCTTACGATAGGAAATTCAAGCGGCGTCCCTTATTGGTTTGCAAAACACATAAACCGTATTTTATGCCTTTCTATGGTGGAAATTGACGGGACAAGATATGTCCGTTCGGAAAGTTCTGTTCCGGAAATGACGCAAGTTATTGAAGATAGCCAGCTGTTCCATATAAATATGGCTCTTGAATTGCAGAATAACGATATTGCAGGTATTGGCGGCTCTCCTGAAGCTGGTTCTTCCGCCTCTTTCCCTGCATTCCTGATAGACCACGCCAAAGATGGAGAGATGTTGCAATTCAGCGCAGAAAAAGCTGCATTTACTAATGTTGATAAGGTTGAGGTATGAAAAAAAGGCTTAGTAAAATATTATGGTTTGGTGATGCTCTTAATGAAAACAATCAGGCAGCTCCCCCTGCTTTATCTCCGAGTGATGAAGAGCATTTACAAGGTCTGAATCTCGGGGAAATATATATATGCGTCGCAGATGCCGACCCAGCACTGTTCATCAGGACTTCCGCCGACCGAATTGTCTACTTTAAGGCTCTTGATATAGAGGCTTTATCCAAGTTCTTTATAAGAAAAGACAGACCGGACGAAGCTGGATTTTTAATAAAGTTCTTAGGTGGATTGTTTTCAGACTACATCCAGTCCATGAACTTTTCTTCCGGTGCTCTCGGTGAAGGCTTTGTTATTAAAGTAGACAGCAAGACGGGTAAATCCTATATTGAAGTGGACGAACTCTTTGTGCGTATTAAGGCGATGTTCTCCGAGTTGGAGATAAAGAAGCTCTCTTATGCAGGCGGAAACTACATGTTCACCGCTGCCGGAATGAAATGCGGAAAGGTGGAAGAACACGAGGATTTTTGGCGTTGCTATCTTTTGGTGGATGATGGAGAAACGGCTATCGAGAACCCGTTCAAGGAAGGCGACCAGATACGTTTTCAAGACTTCAATATCAAGCCGGGTATCTACGAGAATGTATCCAACCGTTACTATTGGCGCTTATGTGTCGGCGTTGGTGAGGATTACATAGACCTTAGCAAGACGGACTGTGATGCAAACAGCGACATACCACAGGAAGGCGATAGCCTTGTACAGCTCGGAAACAGAACAGACAAGAAGCGTCAGAACGCAATCACCTTGTCCGTATATGGCGATGATGCACCGAGTATCCACCAGTATGCAGGAATAAATTCTTATTCTTTAGCAGGTAAGGAAGTGACGGTTATCAGTCCGCAAGGCAATAAGTTCATGGGAGACTTTATCTTGAAAACGGGAATAAACATTATGACCCAGTTCAAGATATTGGAAGATTTGATTTACTCTGAAATCTCCAAAGTGCTTGACGAGGTGCAGGCAAAGGATAATTATCTGTATAACGCATCATTTGCAAGCAATACGAACGGTTGGGAGACAAAGAACAATGTTCGTTTCTTTACTGTAAACGGGAAGTTCTTATTGGTTAACGACAAGTTCTATTCCCGCAAGGATGCTATGGCTGCCATTATCAGAGACGGGGATAGAAACGTGCTTCGTATTCTTTCTTCCGGAATAAAACAGTCCAATGCGGACTTAGCCAATAAGCCTACCTATGAGGAAGGAGAAGAACCGAAGAAGTTCTTTATCTCTTTCCGGTACAGGGTAGCTACAGCCGGAACGCTGACAATAGGATTTCCCGGTCAGAACCTGCATTTCACTGAACGTCTTGAACCGGGCGAGGAATACGGAATGAAAGAGTATTCCGGCACATGGGACGGAACGGGCGACTTTGAATTGAAGTTTACGGGGGATATATACATACATTCGTTAGCATTGACCGATAATGCCTACGAGGATATGATAACAAAGTTTGAAACCCAGCTAAGCCAAACTAATGAAAAGATTGAAGCTGTGGCAAAAAGAACATCCAATCTTGAAAGCAAAAGCGCGGGATGGTTAACCACTGCGGATGGTGTCAAGATTTGGGCTGCTGCGGAGTTTGAAAATGGAGTAAAAGCTTCGTCCTTGTTTAATGTGTCGGCGGAAAGTATAACGTTAAAGTCGCAACATGTTAAGTTGGAAGGCATAATTACCGCCAATGGAAATATCAAGATACACGAAGATGGCTCTATTGAATGTCATAACGGCTCTTTTACGGGAGAGATAAATGCAAACAGCGGGGTGTTTAAAAATGTAAGAACTCCTAACAACTCTTTGGTGGTAGACGAAAATGGGAATGTTAGCATTGTCGGCAAAATATCAACCGCTTCGTCAGGTACAAAAATAGAAATAGACCCAAATTCAAACAGTCTAAAGTTTTATAATTCAAAAGGATATGATGTGGGTGGAATTTCATTCCTTGATAGTGGAGCCGGAGGTACTTCTGTTACTTACCCAAGATTAAAATTAGACAATATAGCAAGTGATGGCAACTTAACTGGGTCTACCACCCTTTTTGCAGGGTCATTGTCAATGATTTCAAATTTAAGTGGGTCAAGATACCAAGTGTCTCTTGGTATCGACGGACTTTCTTTTTATAAAGATGGAAGATTAACTAAATCATACCCAAGTTAATGAAAAAGATAAATTTTAAACAATTACTGATTGCTACGGACATTACCCGTAAGCATTGTGAAAATATAGATTGTAGAGAGAATTTTGCGAATGTATTATACCGGAACGGTAACGGTATCGCATCGCATGCACTCGCTTTGAAGATATACAACTCCAATGAAGAGACAGAGTATACCGATGAAGAAGTGTCCCTGATACAAGAGCATGCAAATGCTTTTTGCAAACCTTTCTTCATTGACGCGCTCAATCGTGCTATCAACAATCAACCGGAAGAAGTAACCGATAAACAGGAATAATTATGGCTTGGACAGAACAGGATTATCAAGAAATAGTTGCCCGCCTTATGGCTAACTCCATAGGGGTTAATGAAGTACCGAATGCGGACAAAGCGGATGATGTAACATCATTGCCTGCATTTAAACCTTCAGGAAGCAACAGTAAAGCTTCTGTGGTCAATTATCCTTTAGAATTTTTGAAAGGAGAACAAGGCGAGCCAGGTATACAAGGCGAACCTGGGAAGTCATTTAAGGTAGCCGGCGAATACGCCACCCTTGAAGCCTTGAAATCCGCTGTTCCCGATGGTTCGGCAGTTGACGGGTTCATGGCTGTAGGTACGGAAGCTCCTTATGATTACTACGCATGGGTGAACGGTGAATGGGTAAGTCAGGGGAAGATAGCGGGAGGAAATGTTATTGTTCTGCCGAGAGAAATACTTGACTTGACAGGTAGTTCCTCCTCGGAAGAGATATTTGCTACATTTGGCGGTATAGATAAATACAAGGATTTGCTTGAAAAATTGAGCGCAAATAATTACTTGGTGCAGATTGGAGAACCGTCATTAGGCTCACTAAGACATATCTATACTCTTGTAGAATATTCTGTCAAATTCGCTTCAAACAAACAATCGGGAGCGTTATCTTTAAATATCTACAACGAAGACCGGCAGTTAAGAAGATTACATTTCTATTTGGAGGATAACGGCACTACAGCCCGTTGTGGGGAGGCAAGTACTTTCCAACTCGTCAAAGACTCCGACGTCCTCACCAAGACCAACACTTCACCGTTCACCCCTACGGGCGATTATCAGCCTGCAACGAAGAAGTATGCGGATAATATCAATTATGGTAAGGTTATTAACGTTTCTGTGGGCACTTATCTTGTTACCAATAAAAACGAAAAAGACAGGGAAGCAATAGACCTTATAAACACCATCTTTGGTTCGGTTGATAATCTGAAAGAAATAATCCAGGATATTATAGCGAACCACACCAAGTATTATTTTCACAGTTATAATAGCAAAGATAATTGTATTGAACTTAGTAGCATTTACTCTTTTCACAACCCTGAAACTGAAGAATATAACTTGCAATGCAATATTAGTTATTATACTAATAACGGTCCTGTTTCCAAGCGTATGGGATTTAAACTAATGCCCAATGATGAAGACTGCGCTGCCTCTATAGAAGATATACTCACTTCCGATAATCTGGCTTTTATCACCCAAATGACATCTTCTGAATATGAATCGCTTCCTGATAAAAAAGCCAATACAATATACGTTATAATAAATTAAAGATGGCAGGAGTATTTAACGACAGTAAGAAAATAGAAGATGTCTTTGTACAGGATATACCTGTTGCTAAAATTTCTCTTCAAAATAAAGTAGTTTATGTTGGCGATCCTTATCCTTGTGTTGGTGAGAATAATTTAACCCCCATTACTCTTCAGCAATACATTGAGTTGCCTTATTTTGGAGACCCGCAAAATCTTCAAGTAGCCCTATATTTTTCAAAATATATAGAAAGTTTTGAATATAGAATTGTATTAGCTGGAATAGATAGCGGTTTTAAAGTTTGTCCTCTTAATAAACAAGTAGTTCCTGATGTTTACGGTGCTATCACGAATTACGGTAATTATGCTGTTCTATCAGGTATGTGTGCTCCTCGTTATATTGCCAACGAAACGGGCACTCCAACGATGCTTACTGAATTTAAAATTGATGGTAAATTATACAGCTATAATTATATAAGAAAGTAATTATAAGAATTGAATTTAACTTATTTGATTATGAGAGTAAAAGTATTTTATGAAAACTGGTTTGCCAAACTTATCCTATTTGGCGACTACACAACAATTATGTTCTTCGGCTTTATCCTTACGAAGCTGAAAGAACTGTCCGAAACGACTATCCGCCATGAACGGACACATCAGAAACAGTTCTTCGAGTGTATGGAGATAGCGGCTATCCCGTCCGTATTGCTGGCATTCCATGTCAGTGCGTGGTGGTTGCTCCTTATCCCGCTATTCTACTACATTCTTTATTTGGCAGAATGGTTTGTGAGCTTCGTGTATCACTTGTTCACAGACAACAAGATTGGGGACGGAGAGGTCAATAAAAACGCTTACCGTGCGAGCGCATTTGAAATGGAAGCCAAACTCAACCAGGATAATCCGAACTATCTGAAAGAACGTAAATGGGGTGCGTGGTTCCGCTATTACGGTAAGATATGAAAATCCCGTCCTACTCTCACGAGCAAAACGGAATGACAGTAGTTCGCTTATTTGATAAGAGACACAAAGATAGGAATAATTGACAAATAACGATAAGATGAAGAATAACATTATTACCCAAAGCATACCGGGTGGTTTCTCGGTAATAGCAAGTAGTTTTATTGCACAGTCATTGGAACACATGATACCGTGGCTGATAGTAACATTTTCAGTCGTTGTATGCGATTTGATGTTCGGGATAAGGAAATGCCTGCTATTGGGTGAAGAATTTCGGTTTTCAAGTGCTGTGCGCCGTACTATGGGTAAAATGGTGACATACTTTGCCTTTGTTTGTATGGTGGTGATGATAAATATTGCTTCCGGCAATAAATGGAATATTGATGTGTATTCATGCTTGTTTGTCTGCTTCATAGAGTTCTGCTCTATCATAAGCAATATCTTGAAGCCAAAGGGATATAATTTTAACTTGCTGAAAGCGTTGGGATTGTTCGGAAAGAAAGTGCTCGATGTCGAGAAAGAAGATATGAGTGAAATAATAACTAAAGATAAGGAGTAACAAAATGAAAAAGAAACTGATTATCGCAGCGATTGTTATCGCTATCATCGTGGGAGTTATGCTGTACATGCACTACACACCGTTTTGGGTGAACTTGACTACTGTTGCATCATTCGGTGTCGGTGTTGTTGCCGGATGGGTGGCTCGTGTGGTTTATGACAAATATTTTAGAAAGGAGGAATAGCATGAGATACTTTACAATTGCAGAACTGGTTAAAAGCGAAACGGCTGATAAGAAAGCTATAGACAACAGATTGCCGCAAGAACTGCTTCCCAATGCACAAGCGTTGGTTGACAATGTCCTCGACCCGTTAAGAGAGGCTTACGGAAAACCTATCACAGTGACAAGCGGATACCGTTGCCCCGCTCTTAATAAAGCAGTAGGCGGCTCTAAAACGAGCGACCACATGAACATGTGTGCTGCCGATATTGTCGGTACGCCAAATACTCCGAAAGAGAACAAAAGGCTGTTTAATCTTATACAAGAATTGAAGCTTCCCTTTGACCAGGTTATTGATGAGAAAAACTTCTCATGGGTACACGTCAGCCACCGAAGAGAAGGAAACAGAAACCAGGTATTGAAACTCTAAAAAGTAAACATCATGGCAGCAGAAGTTTTATCATTTCAAAAAGAAGAAGGCAAAACAGCGTATTACGCAACGTTTGTCAGTGACGGTAATCCCGTTACCATACAGATAAAGAACAAGGGCGGAATGGTGACCGCTTTCGCAGGAATTGATGATTTGGAACCTGTTCCGCTTTATCCCAACGCATCCCAATATAACGGTGCGTCCAATACGATTTTCCGCATCGCAGGGATAGCGAATGGCATAAACGTCACAATCAAGAGTGCTACCGAAGTATTGGAAGCCAAAATGATTAAAGAGGGATAGCCTATGAACCCAATCACTATCCCCAACATCAGCATCCCGACAATCGGTATTCCTACTATCAGTATACTTACTATAGGGTATTCATATATCAAGGATAATAAACCGGGACCAAACCCATCCCCTGATGGAAGGTATTTATTATTGTCGGATGGCACTCCGTTATTGTTGGCTAACGAAGAGCCGATATTACTTGCAGATAACAAAAAATAAAATGATAAAAAATAAAAAGATATGGCAGAAGGATTACAAATAGGACAACTCCCTAAAAAGGAGAACTTAACAGGAAACGAGCTGATACCTTTTCAGCAAGGTAGTAGCAATGGCTCAATGAGTACCGCTACATTGAAGAAATACATCGGCACTGGTGGTGGCACTGGCAGCACTGACTATATGAACTACATCACCGAGTATAATGTTTCCGTCCAGCATCCTACTTCGGGAATTGACGGGAGTAACAAGTACAGTCTGGAAGGCGCCATTGCCCAAGTTCCGCAGGAACTTAGAAATATCGGACTGAAGGTCTCGTTCATAAATTCAGCCGGAAAAGTAGAAACGTGGGAGTACGGTGGCGGCACGTTCACGACTATCGGTAACTGGGTACAGGGCGGAGGAAATAAAATGGAGGCTATTAGCCACAGAGAGGCTGTGGGAAGATATGAAAATATGCTGCTTTCAAATATAAAGTTCTCCCGATATGCCACATTCAAATACAGTCTTATAACTGATTATAAATCCATTAAACCATTTTCCCGAACACCGGGACTGATTCTTGATAAAAAATTATACCTATGTGTGTATGCCCCTGGTATGACTTCGCTTGAATTCGGAGCATGGAATCCTCTGAATACTGGGGTTACAACAATTATTAGGAAAACATCCGTCAATGAAAATAACAGCGTATTCATACAAGAGTTTGAAGCGGCTTCAGATTCCTGTTCTGCACAATTCTATCTGTCAATAGAGGGTATACAGGACAGTGATGAGGTCTATATCGGATTCGCTGAAAATTCGATGTCGATGATTGGGGAAGTGAATGAATACTTTGGTGAACATCAGGGAATTATCATGTATCATAATGATGATATAACCACCATCGCAGATAAAAAGTACGATGATAATGGAGAATTAATAAACGCATTTAATGAAAGGTGCAGTGAACTTGTGGAAATTCCATTTGAATGTAAGATGCTGATTTCTGCACAGAATTCATTCAGAGGCCTATTCTTTTACGACAAGAACAGGAAGTTACTGTCAAAAGATATTCTTGCGACATTCGCTACTGATACCATCTATACAAGAGAAGTGCTTCCACCGCATGGGGCAAAATATTTTTCGGTAACCCGCTTTAAGAATTGGGATTTGTATATCATTCTGGTAAAATACAACAGCAACTGCATAAACAATTCTATAGCTTTACCCAATGAGATATATTCCTTGAAAAACAAAGAGCTGACAATCTATCTGAAAAGCGTCAATCCAAACCGTATAGTATTATCACAAAGTATATTCTCAAAGAATTCGGAGTTTTTCCGGATGAAAATCACTTCGGATATAAACAATGTGATATTCAACACAATTACCAATAAGGGGCAATATGGATTGCGGAAAGACATCTCGATTAAATGCTGCGTATCGACAGACGGAATTCCTATAAAAGTATGTGCGGTGGGTGACAGCATCACTCAGATGGGAGAATACGTAAAATGGGCATATGGATTGCTACAGAACGTGAAGTTTGTGTCATCCTTTGATAAGGGTTCTGAATACGCGAATGAAGGCAGAGGAGGATGGAATCTAGGCCAATATTTCGTAAAATCAACAAAGGGAATAACTTCATGCGTAGGTTCTCTGTCACCGTTTATCCATCCAGTCTCGGACGGATATTACTGGGGGAGCACAAAGGAAGTGAAGGAGCTTTTCGCTGGTGGTGACAATATGTTCAAACAAGCGTACCAGTCCGTCGGATTCAGCAAAGACGGATTGAAATCAAATCCCGGAAACGGAGACGTTATGCTTGACAACGGGAACGTAGTCAGCAGTTCCGGAAAGTATATCAAGTATAATGGTTCAAGTTGGGAAGAAACCGACATAGATACTGAGGCGTATTTTGATTTCAGTATACAGAAATACATTGAGGCATGGGATTGTGATTTCGACATCATAACATTCATGTTGGGGACAAATGATGCGAACAATAATCGTTTCTATTCATACGATACAATCACAACTGATTTGATGACTAATTATGAAAAGATTGTCAATCAAGTCAAGGAATTAGGCAAGAAGATAGTGATAATGCTTCCCACCTGTTCGATTCTTGACAACCTTCCTTCCTATTTTGACCCAAGTATCAAGCTGTATTCATACTATCGGCTGAGGATGCAGTTGATTGAAGCTTTTGAAGGAAGAACAAGCGAGGGAGTATTTCTGTGTGATTTCGGCGGTGCCGTTGATCCCATTTTCGGTTACAACGAACCTGTCACCGAAAAACCCTTTGAGGAATATTCAAAGGAAGAAGACAGGTCATGGGGGCAGACTCTTCCACGGGAGGACGAAAGGGTCAGGATGCTTAACCCTAATGATGTACACCCGACATATGCGGGGTGCAGGCAGGGAGGTACGAGATATGCCGGATGTATACAATATATCCGAGAAAAATTCCTGATGGTAAATTAAACTGTGTCGCGCATCTTCTGACTTCATATCTTCGTTTAGTTTAGGGAATATTTGGTGATACTATGTAGTTATGACCAGTTCGTTCATCCTACCTTACATCACGCTATTATCAAATCTCAGATTGCAGAGGACTGGTTACTGACACTGTAAATTAGCTTTTTATAGAGTTCAATTCATCCCGGACTGTGAAGTTCCGGGATGAAATTAATATCATAAATATACTAATTGTTATGAGAAATAACATCTTAGGTGCGGTGGTCTATCTATCCACCGCCATAGTATTCGGTGGCAGCACTGCACTGCTGATGCTCTTCATTAAGGAGAACAACGACCGTTGCCACTACTATAACGGCAGGTGGAACAAAGCAGACTTGCTGTATGGAGCTGTCGCAATATGTGCTGGTATGGTTGTAAATCATTATTTGTTGAGGTTATGAAAAAACTATCCTGGCTATTAGTTGTATTGTTGGCAATCGCTTGTGTGGTGGCGTGGTTCCGCCCGCTCGAGCCTTTGCCGGCAGAAATACGTACCGAAACAAAGATACAGACGGTTGTCAAACTTGACACGGTTCTTATCTCCGCACCGATAGCGGTCTTTTGGCAGATATTGCCGAATGACACAGTACGTATAGGTGATACTTTACTTCATCGCAAACGGGTTGTGTATGAAGATAGCTTGTATCGTGCGGTGGTGAGTGGATATGTAGACCCGCGGCTGGATAGTATGACTGTGTATCCGAGAACGGTTTATCAGACAGTGACGAATGACATCTATCATCCGGTCCCCATTAAGTTGAAGAAGAAGCGTTGGGGATTTGGGTTACAGGCTGGGTATGGTTATCCTGGCGGCATGTACGTAGGCGCAGGAATAAGTTATAATCTATTTGTATGGTAAGAAAGAAATTAACGATGTAGAAGTTGGCTTGTAGCTGACACTCTTTCGGGGCTTAGAGTAAAAAGAAAGCCCCCAACGTTCAAATAATTATTGCCACATAAAAATTTGAAAAAAGCATAAGACACCGCACGTTGGAGGCTTTAATATCTTCAACACGGTATCTTATGCTTTGTTCGTATATAATCAAATATTTTATGTGGCAGGGCAAAGATAAATATAAAATTCAGAAAAACTATGTGTAAGTCAGAAATCTTTGCCGAAACAATCAATCTAGTGGCGCAGGAGACCGAAATACCCGCCAGCCGAATACTATCTTCGGATAAGGATACGGAAACCGTAGACGCCCGCTATTTGCTTGTACAGTTACTTGTCGAAAGGGGAATGTACCCTTCACAGATAGCTCCTAAAATTCACAAGACCAAACGCGCGATAAACTACATGATTTCCAATTTCCAGGAACGTATGGAAGGCGGGAAAATGTTGAGAATATATTGGGAAAACATTAGGAAAGCGTTGGGAAACAACTGATTTCATGGCAGTATCGGTATTTATACTTTTGTGATGCGGTTGATTTTGACCGTAATACAAAATATAAATCTCTATGGAAAGAACGTATGTCTTCAATCAAGACGGGAACAACGGAAATGGTGGCGGAAGCAAATTCGACATCATGGCTATGTTGCCCAACTTGATGGGAAGCAAGGGTGTAGACCCCGGACTTCTCGCTTTACTGAACCAGGGACGTGGCAGCCAAGACCAATGGGGCGGCTCGTGGTGGTTCATCTGGATTATCCTTTTGTGGTTCTGTTGGGGCGGCAACGGCTTCGGCAACCGCTTTGGCAATGGTGGCGGTCTGCCTGCTGAACTTAACGGTGATGTCGGTCGTGAATACCTGATGTCAGCCATTCAGGGCAATGGCAATGCCATCAACCAGCTTGCTTCTTCTTTGAACTGCTCTACCCAACAGTTACAGAGCGCCCTGTGCAACATCCAGGGACTTATCGCCAATGTGGGCAATCAGGTGGGCATGTCAAGCCAGCAAATCATCAACGCATTCCAGTCCGGAAATCAGGCTGTTCTTACTCAGATTGCAGACTGCTGCTGCAAAAATCAGGCAGCAATTGAGCGTCAAGGGTATGAAAGCCGCTTAGCAAGCTGCGAAAACATGAATACGCTTACACGCACAATGGAAGGGAATACGCGTTCTTTAGCGGACGCTTACCGTGAAGGCTTCCAAGCACTTGTAGCAAAAATGGATGCGGCAGAGGCGCGTCGTCAGCAAGAAGCGTTGGCTGCTAAAGATGCTGAAATCTCTACTTTGAAAGGTGAAATTTCACAGCGTAATCAGAATGCAACTATTCTTGGAAACGTAACGCAACAAATTGCTCCAATAGTAGCAAGTCTACAAACATTGCAGGGAGAGGTGGATAAAATCCGCTGTTCAATGCCGCCTACAGTAGCAGTGCCATACCCGCAATTGCAAGTATTTAATCCGGAGGTAGCTCGTGCGGCCGCCTACGGTGCATATATGGGAGATTCGGTATATGCACGCAGTGGGTGCGGATGCAACAATTATTGGGGATAATTAGCCATTAGGTAAAGAGTTCTTTGACTTATTGATAAGGGTTTCGTAGTCGGAAAGATACATCCATTGATAACCTTTGTGTTGTTTGGCAATGCCTCTACAACAACGGCTAACATGAGTTTGTATAAATCCATCTTTTGCTGTTGAACAGGCTGAATCATATTTAGTTATCAAAACGCCATCTTTTAACATTACTACGGGTCTTGTATTCCATGTTTTAATTCCCTTTTTATTGACAGAGTTTTTAATTCTTGTGAAAGGGTTTAGCATATTTAGAGACCTATTACACCAACGGAGGTTTGATACTCTATTGTCTTTTCTATCACAGTTAATATGGTCTATTTCTTTATAATTCATTGGATTAGGTATAAAAGAATTTGCTACTATGCGATGTACAAACATTGATTTGTACTTCCCATTATGGTCTACTAATTTCATATAATGATAGCCATAATGATTCCATCCTTTTAATAGGGATGGGGCATGAGTAAATACACAAGTTCCATTCTTTGATTGGTAGGACAATCTTATAACCCGTCCAAATGAAGAAACTTTATAAAGACCTTCATATCCGACTACATCCCTCCATTCCTCACCTTCAAGAGATACACTTTTGATAAATTCTTCGTTTGTCATTGATTTTACCGAATTAAATGATGCCGAAAATTGAAAAATGGGAAGGGCTTCGGTTTACCCTTATCAGTTGGTCATGACTCCAACCTATCCCGATTGTAAATATAGTAATAAATAATTAAATTACAAAAGATTATGGCATTATTTCCTTTTAATAATTGGGGCTTCCCGTTCCCTACTATTGGAAGGGCTAATTTCAATACCCTTCCTACGGTAGCCGTAACAGTCGGCACGGAGAACGTGACTTTGGAACTTCCTAACCATGCGTTCCGTAACAGAAGCTATGTAGGCGGTTTCTATGTCAGTCTCCGCCAGGCAATACCTGCCGGTACGACTGCTACACTCCCGATACTGATAGGGACTAACGGGGATACAAGACCGTTGCTGGCTTACAACAATGAGCCGGTGACTGTCGGCAACCTTGCTGGAACGGGTATCTACGAAATCCACTATAACAAGTACACCAACGAACTGTTCCTTGTTAACGGTGGGTATCGTCCGACAACCGCATCGGCACCGACTCCGACAGCAGAAGCAACCGCTCAAAAGAGCAAGTAGTTAACATGGGGCTTTGTGGTTGTTTCCAAAATGGGAATAGCCACACCCCTTTAAAATCAAACCAATATGTTTCAATCACTTCGTACCAATAACCAGTTGTATATACTTCATAAGGATGCTAACCCGTTTATCGAATACGGTCCGGTAGTCAGCGTTTCCGCTCCCAAGCCGAAATATCCTATGGCACCCCCTATGGGACAGTTGCCCCAAATGGAAATGGTTGTGGATGTCGTTGTCTGTATCAACGGGCAGAACACTACTTTCCAAAATCTACCTGCCGGCATGGATATAGCCGACTTTGGACAGAACGGTAATATCGTAGTGTCATGTTCTCGTGATGCGATGAACAACGAGGTCGCTTCTATGAAACAGAAAAGCATAGACATTATCAACAGCATGGACTTCCACAATTCCGTCATTGCGGGATGTGATAAGATGCTGACGCTCTTGAACCCCGAATTTGCAGAGAAACAACGTCAGGAACAGGAAATATCCTCTCTGAAAGGGCAAATGGCAGAAATGAGCAAGAACATGTCCGACCTTATGGAATTGAACAAACGGCTTATGGAACAGCTCGGAGTGGCTGAAACATCTAAAACAAAGAAATAATATGGGAATGTGGGAAATATTGGAAGAAGGGCGCGGAGAATATGACCGTGACTTCGGTATGAGAGGCGGTAATCCTATGGAAGAAGCCTATAGAGAGGGTTGCCGTCATGGTTACGAGAGAGCCATGCGTGAGATGCAGGGCGGTGAAATGGGCTATCGTAACAGCGGTGGTTCACGCGGTGGAAGCTATAGCGGCGGCTTAGATATGGGCGAACGCCGTATGCCGGGTTACTTCCCGGAATATCCGGTTTACAACGAACGCCGCGATTCACAGCCTTACGGTGATGATATGGGCGAACGCAGACGCAGACGCGCCAACGGAGAGTTCATGTAATGGAGAGGGGATTATTCCCCTCTTTTGCCAATCACTTAAAATCAGGAAAATATGAAACAAAGATTAGATACATACGACAGAATACCGCCTGCAATGGCTGACTATCTCAGCCAGTACGGATGGCATTTCAGCAAGAAGATGTGCCTATGGGCTGTTTCCCGCATGAAGATGGAAAATAAATCTACGGGTAAAGAAGAAAAGCTGGAGCCAATCAGCAAAGAGCAGGTAGAGGAGCTTCTGAAAAAGTACAGTGTAAACCTGGAGAAGGATGCAGGGTACGACAGTGTTTACGTGGCAAACATGGCGAAGTCGGATTACTACAAAAGTTCTATCACTGACGAAGCCCATCTCGCATTGTTCATTAAGGATTACATAGATGATGTGGACGCTTACAATGGAATGCCTTTCACGCGGTTCTATGCCGACTGCATAGGCTCTGGCAACCCGATTATTTGGTCTGAATTAATGTAATTCATATATTTGCATAAACTAAAATTTGTGCTATATGAAAGAAATTTGGAAACCAATTAGTGGATTTGAAGGACTTTATGAAGTATCTAATATGGGAAATGTAAGGTCTGTTGACAGGATTGTGAAAAGAGGGAATTGCTTTGAAAAAAGAAAATCTCACCTTATGTCTGCTGTTGCTTCTGATGGTACTCATGGATATTCTTATGTAAACTTATATATGAATGGTAAAACATACCCGAAAAGAGTGCATCGGTTAGTCGCAGAAGCATTTATTCCTAACCCTGAAAATAAGCCTTGCATTGACCATATTAATACTATAAGGAACGATAATAATGTTGAAAATTTAAGATGGGTAACATATAAAGAAAATGCTCTAAATAATATAACATATTCTCGATGTAAGCAAAATACTTATTCAAAGGATTCAATTAGAAAAGCCTTAGAAACAAAAAAGAAAAACAATAAGAAAAGAGCTCCTAAGACAGTCTACCAATTTGACAAGCAAGGTAATTTTATCGCTAAGTATTATTCTGGAGCGGAAGCATCAAGGAAAACAGGAATAGATCATAGCAGTATAATAGATGTATGTAATGGAAAATTAAATACAGCTGGAGGTTATTTTTGGGGATATGATAAGGATAACGTTAATATCAGAGAATTGCCTGTTACTGCCAATGCAAGGAAAGTTTTGGTTTATGATAATCAATGGAATTTTATAAATGAATTTGGTTCTGTGTCCGAAGCAAGCCGTTTTACAGGTGTTTCAAAGTCGCATATAGCAAGAGCTACTAAAACTAAAAAACCGAAAGGTAAATATGGATTTAGATATAAAGAACAAAAAGAAACATTTAAAACATGATAATACAGGAATTTTACATACCGGATTATGATTGGGAAGTAAGGGTATATTATGCGGTGGACTGCTATTATACCGACCGTATCATCGCCGACCTTCAGCGGGTTGGATGCAGGGGGCTGGATTTGGTGAATGCCTATAAGAACATGCGCTCCTGCAATCTGAATACGGGTATCACTTACTCCAATATCCGAAACAGGCAAACCGTAATGGTTATAGCCCTTACTTCTTCCCCGGCAGAGTTTCAAAACTCTTTCGACCATGAAAAGGGGCATCTATGCCGGCATATCTCACGGGCGTTCGGCATCGACCCATACGGGGAAGAGGCGCAGTACCTTAGCGGATATGTGGGACAGAAGATGTTCCCGGTAGCGAAGAAATTTTTGTGTGAACATTGCAGACGTAGCTTATGTGGAAAATAGTACAAGCCATTTTATCAGGCAAATCCCGGGAAGAAGTATATAACATGCTTTCTCCCGAACAGAAAGAGACGCTGAACAGCCTTGCCGCGGCAAATGGTATAAACCGCCAACAACGTAGAAAACTTGAACGTGATGCGAAAAAGGGATTACATAGATGAACTGCTTGAATTGGCGGACAATGTCCTTTACATGGACTATTGCCGCCTTTTCCGGGTTATCCAATGGAACGTTTAGAACGCTTTGAACGGATTCTCCATTGGGTTATACCGCTTGCCGTTTTGGTGAGGGTTATATCTGTATGCCTGTAAGTTTACTATCTGCATTTAACTTTTGTAAGTCCATACTTAGCCAACCTTAGATATATCGTCCTTACACTTACATTCAACATCTCTGCCATTCTGCGGGGCTGTATATTTTCTTCCTTGTACAACTTGGTAATGTTTTCTTCCGAAAGTGGGTCAACGAAAGGTTTCTTAGGCTCTGTTATCCCCATCCGTTTACGTGCTTTCGCTGCATATGCTTCATTCTGTTTGTCTTTTGTGACGTAAATAACAGTGGTCTTGTTAAGGCGTAGAGGGAATAGCCTTCTTTCCACTTCCTTGTGTTGTTCGGCAAGGCTTTCTACATCCCCGTTGACCGTAGTGTCAATCTTCTTGTATTTGTCCGGGATGCGGGAATGTCTGTCTCTGATTATTCTGTCTGCTCTTCTCATTGGTTCAATATATTATACTAAATTTATGATACCACTTGTCCGCATGGCTGAACCATCCTATAATGAATGATTTACCGAAGAGGGTTGCTTTGTATAGTTTACTCATGTGTTTCTTTGTTCTTTAATTTATCAAGGAACTTGCTATCTCCCGAATAATTCACACCGATAGCCTTTTTACTTTCAACAATCTGTTCCAAAAGGGTTATAGCTTCCTTTTTCACTTCTTCCACTTCATTATAACCGCAGGCTTTATCAACCAACTGCTCCATAGTCGATTTAGGCTTGGAAAGAGCCTCATTCAACTTTCCCAATCGCCAGTAGCAGTAATCAATTGTGGCGATGTGCTCTAATTTAGTCATGGTTGTTTTCTTTCAACAAATTCGAGGCGTCGTGAATATTACTAACGACTGTCATAGCATGCCATTCTCCTAAAGGTCTCATGCCAACTTTTTTTTCAAAATCGAATTGTAATGCGAATGTAGCAAGTTCTTTGTTCCACAATACAAGAGCTATATGTTGCTCACACATAAGTATGTCGCCTTCATAGATTTCCTTTTCATCCTTATCGCATAAGCCCGTGAACTGACCTAACGTCTCTGGACGTACAACTGAAACCTCATCATCGAATAATTCGATAGCTACACCTGTCTTATTGGTAATTTCATAATCACTTTGTGAGCCTTGATATATAATACATCCATTTCCAATATGAATTAAATCGCCATACACCCATTCATTATTATCAACACTTTTCCCTCTGAATTTTATTTCACGTTTCATAATCAATATCTTTTCTCGTTTTTAATCAATCAGTTCAAATTCATATACGAAAACATAAGGATTGGATGCCCATGTACCTTTGCCGGAGACTTTATCTATCAGTTCTGCGAATGCGTCACGAGGAGTGCAATAAGGTTGAATATCTCCTTTATAATAATAAACATCCATAAAATGTGTATCTGCACTTCCGCATTGTCCTTTGTAAATTCCTTCTTTCAGGCAATCTTCATCGGAAATGTCTTGCAACCGTTCTATCTTGATGTCGGTAATGCGGATATGATGGGGCATGATGTCGGCGCGGACGAACATTTTGTTAGTCCAACCGGAAGCATCTTTAATGTGGGGATAATAACCAGCTTCTTCCTGTAATGGCTCTTCGGGAGAATAGCCCAAATCTTTATAGGACTGCGCTATTGCGACAACTTCTCCTTTTTTATACTTCGGTTTTATCCACGGAGTAGACTCTTCCGGATTATCCTTGTTCCTCCAACAATAAGCAAGCCACAAAGGGTGTTTTTCGGGTTCATCTTCCAAAAGAAGAACTGTAGGAAAGCATATCTCACTGTTTTTGTATGGTGGCTGAATGGCAGCCATCCTTCTTGTCATAGTCTTCCGACCATCCAATACAGCCTGGGTTAGACTGTATTTATCTGAAAAAAGTATCTTCTTCATTTTATTATACATGTTTATATTCCCATTTAAAACCTCCTGCGGTCTTTGACCGACCTTTAGCGCAGTTGGTTATTGAAGTTATACATATCTTATTCTCTTTAGCGGCAGAGGTAATGTTTATATATTCCTCAATAAAATTTCCATTACAATCATATTTGATTATAGATTTTCCATTTTTATATCTAGTATCTTTATCGTCCGCAAATCTCCAAATAAAACCTATACATGTGTTGTGTTTTGGTTTTCTTAAACAACACCAATTTATTCCTGATTGAGCGCACCCTAATGTTCTTGCAGCAACAGATGCAGACTCCCATTCTCTAACAATATTTCCGTTCAAATCATATTGAATGATTGGCTTACTCTTGCTTTTTGCTATTTTTTCGTTGTGACTGCCATAGTTGTTATTGTAATTCCTATCGCACCATTCAAGATTTTCAACAAAATTATTTTGTCTGTTTTCGTCTTTGTGATTGATGCAATCGAACTTTTCTGGATAGGGATTTTCAATAAATAATTGGGCGACTAATCTGTGTATTCGATATGTGTATATCTTTCTGTCTTTTTGAATGCGAATTGTCGGATAACCATATTTATTAAGATGAAACGATTTTTTCTTATGATTTTTAGAAAAACGAACATTCCCATAATTTGATACATCCAAATTGCACTCATTTAGGGTGATTGATTTCCAAATCTCATTGAACATTATCTTCTTCATTGTATCTTTTTTTTAACTCTTTCAAAACAATCTCCATACCTTCATCCAGTCCTTTCTTGTAACCGGATACATGCTCACCTATGTTGTAGACCAAGCATCCTACAACGATAAGAACAACTCCTACAGCCCTATGCCAATAGGGAAAGGATACACTGAACGGTGAGAATGCCAGTCGGAAGTGACCGATGAGTAATGCTGATATGATGAATATTGCAAGAAATAAAATAAGGTTTGCTTTCATAATCAATCCTCCACTTTTTCAAAGTGCACATCTTGTTTATCTTGTCTTTCAAAATACAAGCAATAATAATTACAGCATTCCGGTCTACCATTAAAGACGCATTTATCGCATCCGTATATAAAATCGCTATCTTTTTTCACGATAATTTTTTCTCCATTATATTCAAATACCTCTCCGATTTTTCTTTCTTGTTCCATAATCAAATCTCCTCTACTTTAAAAGATAATTTCTCAAGTTTCTCAATCTGCTTACGAAGAGAAGCGATTTTCCTAATCCTCATTTCTTCCGCCTTTTTCAACGCTTCGGATTTATCGGTGAATGCGTTTTCCCCTATACAGAAGTAAGAACATAAACCATCAATTACATATTCTCTATCTTCAAATCTACTTCTAATAATATCTGCTTCTATCTCTTTAATACCTTCTGTTAAGGCATACTTTGTTATAAATACTTTTGCCATAGTTGTAATCATTTATAAGGTTAAAGTGAATTAAGAGAGGCAGCGGACACGGGGCGAACCCAATCGTCACTGTCCTGAATGTTGTCGTATCTAAAACCGTCGCCCCAACTGAGAATAAAATTGCGTTTGTTTCCTTTTCTCGTAGAACACCAATACCAGTCATCTTTCACTGGTTGTTTTCCGCAGATAGCTAAGGCTGCATTCAGCATAACCTTATGTTCATACCCTAAGACACTCTCTTGTAGTGTAGGAATGCGCCAACTTAATCCACATAAGTCCAATGCTATGACTTTCTCAGCAATTTCGCTTCCGGATGCAGCCAATGCTTTGGTATTGCCTATTCCATCGGTATCCTTCATGCCTTCTTCTGTGGTTGGATATATCTTTCCTGTTTGTTCTTTCTCCCAATCAAGAAGAATATGGGTATCATTATCCATATCTTCCGGATAGAAGAATAAAGCATTGCCATCATGGATAATAACTGCACATTGTGCCTGTTCGTTTTCTTCATGCAGTCCCCAAAATTTAGGTTTTACAAAATTCTTATTGACGGTAAAGATGAATACACCATTACCTACATTTTCTTTTGTGTAAATTCCTTTGCTCATAATCATATAAGTTTTAATATTTCTCAAAATTTGGGATTTGTAAATAGAAAGAGTTTCGAGACATGGGAAGCCAACACTTTTGCTCCTCATTGCACGTATTCCAATTATCTTCCCCAAATTCATCATTTAATGCTTCCACTATCTTATAGGCTACATCTTTTACAAAACGAGTATTAAGTATCCTCTTGCCTTTAATAACGATTGTAGGTGTATAGAGTGAAATTTTATACTCCCCACCGTTTTCTATCGACCAGCTACCTTGTGCTACTGTAATGTGCGGATTGGTTTCATTCTTATACTCTTGTACTATACTTAGATAGCCATTAAAATAGTTGGCTATTAGTTCCGACTTATATACTTTTAGCCCCGTTGCTTTTTCTAAAAGTTTTCTAAGCCTATAAGCATCATTTACAACAGGGTCCATTCTCATATAAGTTTTAATGCTTCTTGTATCCCGGCTTCCAGTGCTTCCTCGTAGGTGACATATACTTTATAGCCATTCCCTTTGTTTATTTCGTTCTCCATCCAGTCGCTTTCTTCTGTTGGAACATTGAAATCACAAAAAGAAAGCTTCCATCTTTTTCCAATAACAGGTTCTACATATACATACACACCTCTTATTTTACGCAGCCACTTTTGGGCGATATACAATGTTGGACACAAAAATTCAACTGGTTCGTCATCTATTTCCGTACAACACGACATACTTTGCGGAAGGTCATATTTTGTAATAACCTTATTGCGGTCTATTATGTGTTCACACTTCCAATTGAAGCCCTTATCTTTCAGCAGCTTCGCAGTCTCTAATGTAACAAGTTCTTCGGTCATAATTAACTTTTATTAAAGTGTTCAATCAATTCGTTTACGGTAGCCTTGTGATAACGTCCTGAAATAATAGTTTCATGATTCCAATTTTCATCCCAAAAGAACATAATGCCTTTGGGTTCTGTGAAATAATGATCGTTGCCAATAGAATCGTCATAAGAAACGCTAAGAATGGAGTCTGCTATAAACCACTGCATATAGTTACTATCATCCCTCAATGCAGCGATAGCCAAGAAAAGCTCTTCGTTGATACTACAATCAATTCTTCCTTTCTTGGTGACAGTATCTACATCATATATCACTCCATATAAATTACCATAAGATGTTATGATAGCCTTTCCCTCTTCGATACTTTTATGACTTCCCTTGCCGTCATAATTATGCGCATCTAAAGTTGTATCACCAGAATTAAGGATTTCATATCCCAACTCTTCCAGCTTCTTTCGAAGCTCCGGTGTATTCTTTCTTATGAAACACGGTGTTGTAAATCCCATAGTTATTCCTCCTTATCTATTTTTGATTATTTCTCCAGCGTTTTTAGGTGTTTCACGATAATAAGATGTAACAGTTACTTTGCCACGCTCAACAAATGCTTCGCAACCAATAACGGCACAAACAGCATTAAACTTATGACACACAGATAGCAGTGAACATCTTTTACAGTTAATTTTATATTGTACCGCTTCATGCAGCACTCCGTCTATTATTATTCCGTTATTTACTTTCATACCGTTCATCTATTAGAAGTTACACCCAAACATAATACTTTGTCAGACACACCTATATCATCAAATTCAAGAATTAAATACTCTGTATCGTAAGGATAAGGGTATCTGCAATTTTTCAATTCTTCATCCGTTAATTTGCGTCTGACACGCATCTCTATTTCGTAATCATCGGAAAGATTCTCAATTATTTTTCTAAGTTGTCTTACGTTCTTTATTTCCATGGTTATTTCCCTTTCAAAATTTCAAGTAATTCTTTCGCTCTTTTATATGTATCAAAGCCTTTTATGTTTCTCCATTTATCAGAAAATAAGCCATCTTCTCGTACCTGAACCCAATATACTGTTATAGGGATACAACCGTTATATCCCTGACCTTGTATAATCCTATATCGTTCCATAACTTATAGCGTTAAAGTTATACTCACTTTTATGTGCTCTGCGGGTTCGACTGTTAGTTTCGACTCTGCATATTGCCGTACCGGATATATAACATTAACATTCATGCCTGTCTCGGCTTCAAGTTTTTCCAAAATATGAGCTATCTCCATTTCGGCTTTCGCTTTCTTGTTTTTTGCTTCTTCTATATCCATGATTATTTTCCTTTCAATTCATTAATTAGCACATCGGCGCAAGCAATAGCAAATTGAGCAACAGCTTTAGGTACTGTATGTTTCTCGTTTTCTTTATATGTTGCTTCGGAACAGGCATAACTAACTTCTTCTTCATCGCTTAGTATTCCTTGCATGGCGGCTTTCGCCAGTTCGTAACGCCTTTGCTCCCAGTCAATACTACTTCCAAGTTGAATGATTTCTATGTTTTGATATGGAATTGTACATACACTTCCTTTTAGAAGAATACTTAATTTAGTCTTTCTCACATCGTCCCAGCATAGGACGTCTCCAACTTCTCCGGTTTCTTTTATTCTTGCTTTCATAACTGATTAGTTTTAATATACCCATTTTCAATGCACCAGCACAACATCTCGTAGGCTGCATCAATGAGTTCTTTACTTTCTGTAATATTTGTCATTGACCCAGAATAAGGTTCCATATATAAGCATGTATAGCTATCTGCAAGTTTTTGGATGGTCAGCACTTTATTGCCGATGAAGCAAGGCAGATTGTGAATAATATCTTGCAAAGTGTAAGTTTCATGATAATAGTCGTAATTTGTATCGGCATCCGGAGAGGTTGCAACCATGTTGTCTGAATCTGATTCATTCCACTCAAAACACATACTTCCATCGCTTGTGTCCAACCCAAGCTCCTTCAAATGCATCATCTGTTCGACTGATAATACTTGTTTTGATTTCATAGTTTAGTCCTCCGTTTCCGTTTCAAAAGTGTTGTATTCAATATCAGCATTACTAACGCATTTGAGCATGTTCTTATCCCGTTCTTCCTTGCTCAAATAAAGAAATATATCTTCGTCTGGATTGGAAGAATAACTATTTCCGTTCCAGACTGTTCTAATTATTCCATATATCTTCATATTCAATCTCCTTTCTCTTTAATCCGTTCCAGTACATCCTTGTTGGCTTCGAGTATATCATCGAAAGAGGGGATGGGAAACCATGCAACAACATCATCTATCACTTCATCATAATAGCCGCCATTACTTTTCATCCATTTGTTTTCAGATGAAAAATACGCTTTGAATATATCACCATTCATAACCATTACAATACAGTCGCCAGATGTGTCACAACCAGCCTTGTCCTCAACGCTTATCCAAGGTGATTGCCTTGCCTGCCATGCTGCGCCTTTCTTAAAAGCCCGTAATGCAACCGATTTTGCCAATGCCTTGATAACTATACAGTCTCTTTCATCATAGGCAAGCTCTGTATCTTTATTATATGTACTTTCACTCCAATGAGTGCGGGCTGCTTTTTCTACCGTCTGTTTCATAATCAATATGCTAATATTAAATTTCCACTTTTGTGTAATTACTAAAATCACAATACAAGTATTGACACCAACCACCGAAGCGATATTTATCATTTAGATACCTACATTGGGAAGTCCACTTACTCTTTGTAATAATCTCGTACACCGTTCCTTTATGGATGAAAAGGTCGCCGACTTTTAAATTGGAAAGTTTAACTGTTTTCATTTCTTCCTTTTATTCCGTTCCCGATTGTCTTCCGAAACACACATTTTGCACCATGATGTCTTGATTCAGAACCACTCTTCATCCGCTCCGACCTCTACCGAAAGCCAGTCCATGAGGAGGGTTATAAGGTTATAAATAGGTTTCATTTCACTAAACTTTTATCGCGTTGGCAATATTATCCGCATCCGACAGCTTTCTTACCAGCACATCAAACGCTGCTGTGCACCGCTCTGTGTTCATATTGACCGTTTTCCCGATTTTCAAACAGTCGGAAGCAAGGTTCATCATCCTTGCCACATTTGAAAGCTTCAAATATTCCAACGTGAACCCGTTGAACCGTGCATCTTTCTTCCGAAGCTCTTTAATCCTTTCGTCAAACTGGATGCAGGCGTAATCACACAATGTCCTTGCAAGCTCGAACCTTGCAATCTCTGCGGAATGGGATATGCCGTTATCGTCGAGAACCTGCTTGAACTGCCAATACAGCATATCCACGTGCTTGTTCACTTCCTCCGTGTACTTGTCGTTGCAGTTGGCGAAAAACTCGCTCCGGTCTGAACCGATAACGCTGTTTACAGTACGCTCGTATTCCTTTCTTGCCTTATCGGCATCATTCAAATACCGCTTGAATGCCTGTTTGTAATAAGGCGTTCTCTTCATCGCATGCAGACACTCGATAACCTGCCCACAACAGATGTCGTTCGTGAGCAATATGTTGTAGGTGCACAGAACTACAAGACTCTCATATTTGCTGATTATCTGATTTGCCGTGTCGGTAGTCATTGCCTTGCCTGTTCTGCCTTGTTCATATTCTTGTTTCTGCTCTCTTTTGCAAGTTCATCAATCATGCGCTGATACTTCCTTGCCACCAACGGGCAGCGTATGCGCATTGCATTGTCACGCTGCCACTCCAATTGTTCGATTTTCTTTTCAATCTCTATGTCCATGATTATTTACCGTTTGTTTCTTATTTGGATAAACCCTCGTTTTTCGCATTCCTTCAACAGTTTCATATCTTCATCCCTTATATCGCATGGCGTCTCATGATTAACACTCATGTAATCCGATATGCCAAACTTTTTGCATATATCATAGTAAAAGCGTCTTTGCCTGCCTCTTGTCGTCCAACATATTGTAAGTCTCATACTTTATTGTCAAATTTATGCTTTCGCCAATACTTATAACTGGCATACTCTCCACGTCTATCAAACATTATACGCTCGAATGTACCAACACGCCGCAATGCTTCGTTTGCGTACAGGTCTCCACCGGCTATCTTAGCTTTCAACATCTCAATGTACTCTTCTCGGCTATACTCTTCTCCAGTAAAAACATTAATTTTTTCTTCCGGCATTGAGTGTATCACTTCATCCCGCTCCTTATCGTAAGTGGCAAACCAGCTCATGATGACAGAACCGTCTATTTTGCCATAAAATCCACCGTATGATGAGTTTTCCCTTGCCCGTTTAAAACAAAGGCAAACGTCCTCAATTCTGAAATAATAATACTTGTCAAGGATAGAGTTTACAATGGATGCTACTTGATAGTCATTCATATCCTCGCGGCTACGGCCGTAAAACAACAGAGTACCTTCTATGAACTTTACAAGAACCGCCTTTATGCAGGTTTCGTTATCTTTCCTCCATTGTGATAATTGTATGGGAGGTGCGTTTATCGCTTGGCTTATGGAAGTTATCTCATTACTGATGTTCTTGCAGATAGCAATCAGCTGCCTGGAAGATAGAACCGCTATTTCCTTGCTTGTTAGTGTGATTTCTGTTCCCATTGTCTTTTAGTGGAAATAACCCTTGGTAATTATTACTCATGCTTTGCTCTATTATTGCAATCATCATCTGCTTGTCACCTCCCGAAAGAGTTAATAGCTTCCGGTAACATGCCTCTGCTCCGGTCTGCTTGTATGGCTGCCCCCTCTCTTTTTTGTAGTTGAGCCAGTATATGAATATATCCTTGTATTCTTCCTCTACGAAATAGAGGTCAAGTACATCTTTCTTCCTTATTGAGTTTCTCCCGTCTATCCATGCTTTCGCTATTTCATTTCGGATTTCGGAAGGATATTTCAACGCATACTCTTCTGATTGCTGCTTTATTGTTTTCATATTAAAAAGTGAAATCCGGTATTTTATCTTCAAAATTATCGCACTCTTCAACCTCATTAGGCATAGGCTTTTGGGATATGCTAAATATCAGCTCTCTTTTCTCTTTTCTGAACGTTCTGACTTTTGGATGATACATTACCTTGTTGTCTATATCGCATATAAATCTGCGGCGAGGTCTTACACTTGGAGAGAACTCATCATAATCACATTTATCAGGTTTATCGTTATATTCTATATCCTCTACTGTGAGGTGCTTGCATCCTATACAATAAGACCTATTAACGGGGTTTCTCTTACATTTATCCTCATGTAACGTCATAGCTCCTTTATTGAGTGATATTTTATTGCAGTGTTCGCAATGGTACACTGTTCTTACGTCTGTTTTCATTTTTAGTATAATTAATTAATGTTAGCATGATATATTAGCCTCACGAACTAAGTTTGACGCAATGTTGAATACTTTGTCAAGGAAATGGTTTCTTTCTGCAATTTCAAGCTTTGATTCGTCACGCCTTACTTTCTTATAGTTGTTTATTGATATGTGATATAGGTAATACAATTGGTTATATATCTTGTGATACACATCCCGAGTAGAAGTATTTGTCGCCTCTGCGTATCTATTTACCAATTGTCGGATATTGTCTCGTATCGACAACTGAGGTATTACCTCCGGTGATAACGATAAAGATAAAAGCAGTTTCCCGTTTTCTTCTCGCTCTTTCTTCATCGCCGCAATCTCGTTCTCTACATTCCCTATCCGTTTCTCGTATTCGAGGTTTATATTCGCCTGCATTGCGAACATCTGTGCGGAAGAAAGATGCCGTTTCAGTGCCTCTTCCATTGTATTAAAAGCTTCGATGTATTCCAATTTGAATTTTAGGGCTTTCTTACCAGTGAACCCCATTGCTAAAAGAGTGAATCCATCTCGGTTCATTATAAATCGCCTTGCGGATTTTACACCTCCATTGGGCTGTGGAACATCTTCTGTATATTCCACGAACATGTCCCGAACTTTTGCGTCACATTCATTATCAGCGTTTTGCAATAAATTATCTATTGCTCTTACTACATCGTTTGGCTCTTTGCAGAACTTTTCAGCAACCAAAATACTATTGGTTAGCACTTGGTCATTTTGACCTTTAAAAACTAATTCACTCATAAATATTATTGTTTATTTTTTTTAGATTTTACTCAATAGAAAAGTTTCTCTCCCTTTTTTCGGAAAGTGAGGTAGCCCGATAAAAGACTACCCAACACGATAAGTATTTCAATCATGGCTTTACGGTTTGATTATACCCGTTCTTCTGTATTCCGCCCACTTATCGTACTGCTTCGTCTTTACTAAGAAAGAGAAGCACGAGCATTTGAGCTCAATCTCCCTGCGTTCACTCCACCTTGTCCATTCGAGAAGTTTTTTCGTAAACTCCAATTCCTTTTCAAGCTTTGCGATTTTCCGTTTGTCGGCTGCGCTTGATTTGGCAACCTTTGGTGCAATCTCGTTCACCTTGTGAAAGACTTCACGGTACACGTCAAATACGGGGCAAACTTTGCGGGCGATGAAGTATTCAAGGCATGAAACGGAGAGGTAGTATTCTATTGATGGTCTGCCGCATTTTGAGTTTTCGCCATTTTGGGCTAAAAATTGATAATCAACACTTTCTATAAAATTTTCCTTTAAAGCTCGCACTGCTTTTTCTTTTGCAGAATAGCACAGCATCCAGCAACTATCAAGGTTAACGGGATAGGGAATATCCAGTTTTGAAAGTTCCAAAATGGCTTTAAAATAACGTTTGATTTCTTCGGTTGAAGAAGATAAGGATAGAGTTGTTGCTTTCTCGTTAGCAACTAACGTAGATTGTGGGGTACATATTATTCGCCCATTCTCTAATTCTAAGTTTCTTGGCATTGTAGTTAGAATTTGAGTTATAGATATAAAGAAAGCTGTTCGCCCTCTGTTTTCCGCCAAGAAACACTACATCAGTGAATGAAGTAGCCTACAAGAGTAGCGAACAGCCTTTTATCTTTGCAGATATAAGCAGTCAAATGGATATAAAAAATCCACCTCAATCACTAATATGTAAATGTTTTCTTGGCGGGAAAACGTTGCAAAGATACACACTCAAATCAAAATGCCAAAGGAAAACGCCAAATAATTATAGTTCCCGTGAACAAACCCAATCATTCACGGGATTTCTTAACTTTGTGTCGTCAATTCAAAAATTAAGAATAATGAAAACTAAAGAATTTTACATCGAAAAAGCAAAAGAGCTTATTGAAAAGGCAAAATTAGTCAAAGGAGAATATGATGAAAACGATATTTTTAGCTATCCTGAAATGAAAGACCTTTCAAGAGAACTTATCCACCTTATATACTCTTATGACAAGACGCTTCCGCTATTGGATGAAGCAAAAGAACTTATGGAACTTTCTTTTTCGGGAATTTCATTTGATAATCATAAGTGTAAAGTTGACTTCCAAAAGTATCACACTATTTGTAAATATTTCATTCATTACATTGAGGAGCTTGCACCGGAGCGAGCGGTGCATTCTTAATTCCGTCTATGCAATTAATAAATCTGTCAGAAACAGAATTGTTTGTCAATAATTCTACGCTGTCAATAAACGATTGCCTTATTTTATCGGGGAGTGTTTTCAATGCTTCCCGATTTTTAATAGGCATTCCCACTATAGAGAGTGAAAAGGTTGATTTATCAATAATATTATTCCCTTCTTCTGGGATGTTGATTTTTATTTCTATTTCCATAACACTTGTATTTTTATTTTTCATTAAACATTACATTTCTTTCAAATAGTCTGTTACCACTTCTATAAACTCATCAAGTGACCGAACAACGACATATTTGGCGCCGATACTCTCAAACTCCTTCTGATAGGCTTTCTGATTCTCCGACTGCCTGCCTGTTTTAGTCTTTAATTCTACCCCACAGAAAGGATAAAACTTATTCGGTATAAGAAGTATCAAATCGGGGAATCCTGCACGAACGCCCATCTGTTTGAACTTTGCTGCTTCGATTGCGTTGCGCTTTCCTCCATTAGGAGCATGAACCAGCCTTTTCTTCCATTTGGGATATTTCAAGTCCCAATATTTAATTATAGATTTTTGGAGAGAATCTTCTAAATGTCTCATATATATTTTACTTTAAGTTCCACATTCACCGGCTTATCTTTCATCATGGAGAAAGCATCGAGTATCCTCTCCTTAGTCAACTGGATAGGTCGGGTCATTATTTCACTCTCTATGTTTTCCAACGGTATCTTCTTTCCGTCATAGGTAATAAGAACCGCAGAAGTTATTACGTAAGGACTCATGTCTTGTATTGTTTCTTATCTGCCTTGCAATCTTCTTGCTCAGCTTACTTAGACACTCTGCCTGCTTGCTGTCACCTCCAATATTATGAATGTCTGACTTTCGGTCTTCGATAAGCTTCTGAATGGTTGCACCTTCGGATTTGGTTACTGTAAGTTTCATAATGGATTGTATTAGTGGGGAAGTTCCGAATCGAACAGAACACGTTATTTTGCTGGATGGTAAAGGATAATAAACTAATGAATAACTAATACTAATTTTAAAACAAAATAATTGGCAATCAAAAAGAATAACCGCCCAATACGTTCAACGCTACCATATTCCCCATCTTCTCGTCAGTCCCCGTATACAGTGCCATTGGCGTAATCCTGGTTGGGCTTGGCGAGATTGTATGGATAAAATTATTTCCCAAAAACACCTTCACAGGCTATCGCTCCCGGATAGGCAGTCAAGCCACACCGGGATAGTTAACTGTTAGCTGAAATTAAATCACTTAACCCGAACCTTTCACGGGACTTCTGCGTGAGCAGAGGGCGTTTAGTTAATAATTATGGTTATTTATTAGGGATATAATCATTAATCTCCATTTTCCTCATCAGTATAACAAGGCATGAATAATCCTACGCTACTGATATTTTCTATCATGCTGTAAAATACAATAGGTTGGTTAGTACCTTTGAACATAGCGGTACACTTGCCACTTTCATAAAGGGCCTTATTAAGCCGTTGAATAACTTTCATATCAAAGCTAAACTGCGGCAATGGTACAGGCTTCATATTAAGCGCATTCTGCAATACTTTTTCTGCATCTGGAAATTTATCAAATTTAGAAAAGTAGAAGAATACCTTATCATCACCTTTACTGCATTCGATACCATCTTCCGCAATCATAATATTGTCGTATTTCAACATATCCTTGTATAAGTCGGCATGAAGGAATTTCCCGTTAAGTGCTTCTGCCTCGCATTCTTCCAATCCTGATATTTCGGATATTCTGTTTTTAACGAGAATGATACCATCACTTGCGTATGCAAATCCATCTTTGAAATAGACGCATTGCATTTCTTTTCTCAGTTCATTTTTTGAGCAAGCCAAGTGCATCTGTACTTTCTTGTCGAAGTTGTTTTTCTGTTCGCTCATAGATTATTTCTCTTTCTTGTTTTCTATTAATCTTATTTCCTGCTGTTCCCCTGTAATGAGTTTTACCTTAAGCCATGTATTCATAATTTTCTACTTTAAATAAACGTTTTGTTTCTGCCTATTTCAATCTCCATTAATTGCAATAACCTCTCTTCATCAGGACTTGGAAGATAAACGCCGCATTCGGCACTCGCCCAATTACGAAAACGCTCAATGCTCGTTGTCATTTCTGCCGTATCTAAATCAGTGGAACTACGTAAAACTTCCATTTCTCCCAAAAACTTATCATTAATCCTACGGGTGAATATTGCAGGATTTACTAACTTTTTGTAATAGTTCTGTTTTACGTATTCCAGCGTGTTCCCCGTCTCACAAGCGAAGAAGCCTAAAAGGGTGTGCAGGTATTTGTTCTGCTGCGTTGTCCTCTTAGGCTTCTTTTCCGTCAGTTCCACAATGCAACCCTTTGAGAAGAGATAGTTACATCGTATTTTGAACTGCTCTTTGTGGAGTGGGTTGGATAGGTCGTATTGCATAATATTTTAGAATGGCAAATCATCTTGCGGGGATAATCCCGGAGCTTCCGCAATCTGTTCCGGTGTGGGGCTGCTCTGAACGGGCTTATATTCCTTGAAATCTCCAAAAATATACTGTATGCCTTCTTTGCGTTCTTCTTGTTTTGGGGCACAAGTAATAAAATGGGTATGCCCAAACTGTGAAGGTTCCTTGCGTTCGATAACCGCCACATTTAAATAAATTTTCTCTTTCCCGTCTTTGCAGATTACTTTCTTCATTTGCTCGCGGGGAATGTCACTAAGACAAATACTTCCTGTTAAAATCATAAAATCAATATTTTAAAGTTGATAAAGTTCTTCTTTCGTTTTCAACAAGTGGTATAGGTTATTTGTATGTATATACTTGCAGAAATCTTCCACTATACCTTGATTGTATTTTTCAGACAAATCTGTTCGAATACATTCAATAGGTTCGTAAAGGATAAAACCTGTAGATGTCACATCGGTGAGCATGTTACGTTTGTACCCCTCGAACTGAAATAAATCAAAGTAGAAAATGGAACAATCAAAAATATCAAGATAAAAAGTCCACTGGCATGATTTTGTATAATCTTCCGTATGCGGTGTGGAGTACTTGGTTTTAATATCCCGAATTACTTTGGCATATTTTAAATCCGCATAACCATGTACATGTATATCAAAATGTGAAGAATGGTAGTCTTTACCGCCGTGTACCTCATGTTGGGCATCAGGAAATTTATTCCGGTAAAAAATGGCATTTTCAACGGCCTTACTGTTAAACCTGACAATAACCCCTTCTTGCTTCTGTTCGAATATTCCTCTTCCTACATATGTTGCTTTCCCTGTTTCTACTATCTTATGAAAACAAGAGCCTATTGCCGCATAAGCGTTAGGCTCTTTTATTCCCGCAAGAACATTAAGAAGGCGTTCTTCTGTATCCCATATGGAATGTTTGTCTCTGAAACGCCGAAAGGCTTCTAAGGAAGTGACACTTATTCGATACATAACTATTGTTTTTTGAATGTAATAGCATAAGATGTGGTAGATGAACGCGCAGGCGGAAATATTGTATATATCTCACCGGTTTCTTCATCTATTTCCGTTTTATTGGTATTTACAAGCTTAAGGAAACTTTCACGTTGCTTTATCTTTTCATCCACTTCTTTCTTTTCCTTGTTCAGTTTATCCCAAACAATGTCATTGCATCCTGCAAAATCATATTTCACAGATGTCTCTTTTACTTGAACAACGGCTCCTTTGTATGACGGAGTTTCGCCTTTTCCGTATTTTTCCGTTTCCTTGATTACTGCTTCTCTTATATCATTGTTTTTCAAAAAAATAGATATGGATTCACCGATGCTTTTCATTTGAATAACGGCTTCTATGGCACTGATTTCTCCATCAAGTACTTTTTGAATAAAAAGGGAAGCTAATTGTTCCTGTTCTGATTTTGTAGCCGGAATTTTGCTAATTGATAATTCTTTACTCATGGTAGGTTATTATTAATTCTGTATTGTTCGTAATTGGCAGATATGATACTTATATCTTCTTGGGCAACCTTGTAACTTTCATTTACAAGGTTTACGAGAGAAAGGCGTTTGCCTTCATTTTTGGCTTTAGTCAAATATTTATATATCCACTCCATCAGCTTCTCGTCGTTAAACTGTTCTTTGTTAAGCAACTTTCGATTGTCTGTAACAGGCGCCGCTTGCATGCTTGTTTGGTTGTATTTTGTCGAATCTTTATCCCAATAAACATCAGCCCCCATTCCTAATGCTTTGCAAGCCACTGATATGGCATCCGTTAAGGCCATTTTGAAACATTCATCCGATGTATAGAGACCGTTTTTCTCATTTGTCACAAATGAAGAACCGCCGATGCCTTGTATAGCCTCGCTCCATTCCCCGTTCATTTTTACAAATAGGTTTATGTGAACGAAACTGGATATTACTCCATTGCCACCATTTTCGTTCCACATTCGGATGATTTCATATTTCCATCCGAAACCACACACCCCAAATTCTTCGGTAAGCCTTTTTATGCGCCACATAGGGTTTATATCAGACATACCTTTCAATCTTCCCGCAGCAATACTTTTTATAGCTTCTTGGGGGACTTTTTTGACGCGGTTGTATAAATCTAAGTTGTTCTCCATAATGTTGATAATTTAACAATATCTTGGCATCCCTTGACTAACGCAAAGAAACATCCTTTCATCTTCGAATTCGTCAGGTGTATAATCATATTGATTACATTCGAGTTCTGCGCGCAGCTCCTCAATGTCTTCCTCTATAAGATAAATGATTTCTTCTTTTGAAGAATACCAATACTTGGGAAGATAGTCCAAATCGCAAGCTTTGACTTCGTTCAGCTCCTTGTACAGTTCTTCAAGTTCATTTTCCATTGTATTGTGTTTTTAAACCGCCCGTACAAGGTTAAAGGGAAGCGGTGCGCACTTCGCTTCTCTCACGGCTTTTAGTACGGTAATAGCACTACCTTTGATGCGGCTGGAATGAAATTGCTATTTCATTTCCACTGCTTCTCCATTTATTAAAGTATAGAATGTATCTTCTTTGATTGACTTACCGTCTACTTTGAACGCTTTGACTGAAATGATAGGATAAGTGTTCTCATCCCATTCTCCACGTTCTGTAAGCACAATCCAGCATCCTAATGCTCCCTTTGCCTTGCAATCCTTTCCGGCAGCAAGAGCTATGCTTTCTTTGCCGGTAGCTGATGCAGCGCCTTGGTTGCCGGTAGCTGATGCAGCGCCATAGTCGCCGGTAGCTGATGCAGCGCCTCGGTAGCCGGTAGCTGATGCAGCGCCATAGTCGCCGGTAGCTGATGCAGCGCCTCGGTAGCCGGTAGCTGATGCAGCGCCATAGTCGCCGGTAGCTGATGCAGCGCCTCGGTAGCCGGTAGCTGATGCAGCGCCATAGTCGCCGGTAGCTGATGCAGCGCCTCGGTAGCCGGTAGCTGATGCAGCGCCTTGGTTGCCGGTAGCTGATGCAGCGCCTTGGTTGCCGGTAGCTGATGCAGCGCCATAGTCGCCGGTAGCTGATGCAGCGCCTCGGTAGCCGGTAGCTGATGCAGCGCCATAGTCGCCGGTAGCTGATGCAGCGCCTCGGTAGCCGGTAGCTGATGCAGCGCCTTGGTTGCCGGTAGCAATCTTTTCCTTTACCCACTTACATTTGCTGAAAGTGAACTTGATTGCCGCATCAACAATGCTTTTAATACTTAACTCTGCTCCTATGTGGATTTTTGAGCAAGCAATTTTGGTATCATCCGTATCAACATCCATATCCCCGCTTCCTTCAACTTCATGGAACTTATTCATTCCAATGTATGCAGGAGGGTAATAGCCAAATACATCTAAGGGATGAAGACAATAGTGGAAACCATTACTACAAGCGCTTATATCACCTTGTTCTTCGTAATCTTTTCCCTCTTCATATTTAAAACCCCTGCAAGTCATATCAGAATTGAAGCCTTTGAACCCTTTTATCTTACTGAATTCTTCCGGGATAGTAACATTATCAGGAAGGTTTGCTCTGAGAGCCATATATGCCATATAATTTGTATCAAACCCCGCTATTCCCGTCCCAATGGCGGTAAGAAGAAACTCCTTTTCAGGATGTTCGTTGGCAAAATTCCGCAAGTTACCCAAATAGGTTATCAAATCTTCTTCTGTGACTTTCTCCATATCTTCATTCAGCGTAGGAATAGCATAGGATTGCCCTTGCAATCCTTCGGCTTGTCCCATGATTGCACCGAATTTCTCAACTGCTAATCTGGCTGCTCCACCGGCATGGTTACCGTTCATATTACTGCCAAAAACAAATATTTGATTCTCTTTAAGTTCCTGAATATTTTCAGGAGTAAATTTCTTTTTCATATTTATATTGTTATTAATTGGTTTCAAGAAAAACCGGACTATCTTCACAGACCGCCCGGCTACGACTAAACAAATCCTTCATCTGTAGTGAAGATGTTGCGACACCCGGACTCGAACCGGGACGAGTTGTCAAGCTCCGCACATCTAAGGTTTGACATTCCTATCATAGAGTGCTACGTCTACCATTCCGCCATGTCGCAGTGTTTCCCGACCAGCACGTGGACGGGACTGTTTACATTAAAAGCTATCATGAATTATCCACCCTTACAGGCTGTTTCTTTGTCATTAAACTCTATTTTTCCATTCATAAGAAATGGAAGCATTGAATCTCTAAGTTCTGCAAGAAGTCTATTCTCTTCATTATTTAAGTAATAAATATGCTGCTTATACATATTCATGAAAAAAGGCATGATGCTCGATAATATTTTTTTATCTGTATTCTCTATGCAAAATATTTTTGAAGCGGAAGATTGGATATATTTGTTCTCAATAATTTTCTCTTTTACTTCGTAATTCTTGAATGATGCAAAACTTTCATTCATCGCCTTTACTACTTCATTAGATGCTTCACACGCTCTTATAATTTCTGTAAGCCCCAATTTCTCAGCCCACACTTTATTAACCGTCACTTTTATTACATTACGTTCACGGATAACACGGTTAATATCTGCTATAATAGCATTAAAATCACGATGAAGTGTACCTTCCATATAAATTGGAAGATATGGGCCAATATCAAGATTGTAGTTATGATTCAAAAGCTCCTCTATGGACACTTTCTTTGAATAACCTTCCTGTTCCTTATGTAGAAGTTCACATATAGCAACCAATTGTTCGTCCGAAAAGGTGTTAAATTCCTTTTTATATATACGATTATAGTGTGATGCTTCACCTTCTCCACGCTGTTCCCGCACTTCAACAGTTTTCATTTGCTCCGCATTAATCAGCATCACATCTTTACTCGTTTTCTTCTTATCAAACAAAAGTATGCAAGTCGCTACAGAGGTAGACTCAAACATCTTTTCCGGCAAAGAAATAGCAGCTTGCAGCCATCCCTTCTCAATAAAGTATCTCCTGCACTCTTTCTCTTCTTTGCTTGTAAGCACACCTCTGGGAAGAATCAACGCACATCTTTCACTCCTTTGCAAGCAATGCGCCACAAAAGCAAAATTACAAGTGTATTTCTGAGGTAAAGCTTTAATTATATTTTCAGATACAGGAACTTTTAAATTAAATGGCGGGTTGGAAATTGCTACATCCGCCTTTAAAAGCTCCATTTCTGAGAACATTAACCGTTGAACAGATGAATAAGTAGAGCCTTTAATTGTTCTGTATGAACAAATAACTTTTCTTGTCAGAATATCTTTATTGATAACCGTTGCCTCAATATTGCGAATACATAAATTAAACAGAAGAATAGGAATTACTTTTTCGTCTAACTCTTCGCATACGAATTTTAAATTTGGGTTGATACTCCATTTTTGAATCGTAAGTGCACCGGAACCCGAACAACAGTCATAAACTATTTTTTCTGACGAAGTACAACTTAAATAAGCAACAAGTTTAGCGAGGGAAACAGGAGTATAATCTTGCTTTTTTTCTTTCCTGTCAGCATGGTAAAATTGATAGACTTTTTGAAGCCAATCAATCTTTAAATCCGGGCACAACTCCTTATACTTCTCGAATATCAAAGGTGCGTTCTGAGAAAATAAGGAAGACATTATTTTATCTGGTAATGTACTGACATTAGCACATCCAAATAAATCACAAATCTTATTGGTTAATTCTTTTAGTTCCATATAATTACGTTTTCGTTCCCGTGAGCGTTCCGATGGTTGCCTTACTACTCTCAAACATCTATTGAGAGCCACGGGAATTCTCTATTTTAATTCTTGAATTTGTTTCATTATATTAGATACCTCATCTGCATTTACATAACCAATTACATCATCTGTAATTGAGGTATCATAACAAATAGCACCATCTTTAAGGACAGCAACCTCATAAGTATCTATACCGTTAGAATAGAACATATCTCCTTTTACAACACTTATTCCATAGCCATTATCAAACCGCATTACAGCGTGTTTTGCCTCCATGTATTCCTCACGAAGCGGAGAAGGAAGATGACGTGCCTCCTTGCTAAAAGCATGTGGATTAAATACCAAATCCGTAAATGTTTTTACCTTTCTCATATCATTATTCATTAAGCATTGCTCCCTTCAACGCAACAATACGTGTTTGGCTTTTCAGCGTGCCCGAATTTGACGGGAAGGGAGTATATATAATAAGCGTGTACGGGCGCCTTTCATTACCACCGCATACTTTATACCGATTTAAGATTGTATCGGACGCTTATGTTGTCTTTATGACCTTTGTCTCTTGCGATACGGACGCCCAAACCGCATACTCTCTACCGTAGGACATTTCGGTGCGAAGAGACAATCACGATAACCAAGCCTATACGGAGTCCCCGCGTTTCCGCTATCCGTAATCCTCGGTTATATTGAAATAAGTATAAATATCAGATACTTAAACCTCATTTCACATTCAATACGTCAAAGAACTATGTATTTTGCTCCCTCTGCACGACTCGAACGTGCGACCTTCGCTAACCGGAAATTACCGGATACTAAACCTTCGAACAAGTAACCATAGCGATGCTCTGCCTGGCTGAGCTAAGAGGAAGGAGCGTTGTTCACACAACGCGGTTTCTTTCTATAAACCTTTCAATACTTTTCAATTCGTACCAAATGGTACGGTTATTATATTTAGAAAATGATATTTCGGCATTATTCCTTAGTTTTTCCAACAAGTCCATGCTGCACCCTAAATATGCCATTGCTTCCTTGGCGGAGAGCCATATTTTTTGTACGGGTTCCACCTTTCCTATCTTTTTTTGCCTTCCCATAACCTACCAACTTAGACTGTCGTAATATTCTTTGTTACTTAAATAAGTCTTTACGATTTGAGTATCGCTACAACCTTCACCGAGAGAATCAACGATAACATTGTAAGCCGTTTCCGTCATGTTGTATATGACTTCCTGATTATAATCTGATTTGCCTGCGATGCCAAGAAAGAATAAGAAACCGATAAATCCTATTGCAAACATGGCTGTCTGTTTTGATATTTTGTTGATATTCATAATGATATTATTTAAGTCGTTTTACTATCAACCCTTCAGGGCAGCTTGTCGAATAAAAGCTATATCCGTTTTTAGATAGTCTGGACATGGTAGAGCGGGCTACATTGGGTTTTATATGCTTGTCCTTTATAATCACTGTGTCACCGACTTTTATACTTTTTAATGTGTCGGATGGAGATATTTTCTTTACTGCTATTGTCTTGATGTCATTCATATTTATGTGCTAATTGTATTAATCACCCACGAAACAAGAGCCAAAACGCCCTCTGTTGTTAGAAGTATAATAGACGGAAGCCGGAGCATTGAAATTATCATAGGCGCTTCTTTTTGCCGGCTTATAGCCTTCATTCTCCTTTCTCAATCTATTAGTGAACGCTTTATCGTCAGCAGACTTATAGTCTACCATATTGGCTATTTCCTCTTTTACGCGGACAGAAAACTTTGCCATCTTCCATGACTTTTTCAAGCTTTCAGACCAGGTGTATTTTCCGGTCTTGTAGAAGTTGTGAGCCTTTTTCATTATGTCTGATAAATCGTACTTCATATTTGCTTTCTTTATTTATTTTCTTATCTTTGTATTTACTTTAAAAAATAACGTTGTTGATTAACAACAGTGCAAAGATACTATCTATTTTAGAAAGCACAAAGAAATACTTTCTTTTTTAGTTAGTATTTTATATGTTATAAAACATGTTTTATATAAAACTCTGATTAATATATTGTTATGAGTAAGTATAGAAATACAATAACACTAATATTGTCTGCAATATCTATCATGGTATCTGTGGCGGCTCTATGTAGAACATATCCGCATACCTCTGATTTGGGAATGGACTATCAAGGGGTGATAGTGGGGATATTAGCGTTGCTGGTTACGGTGCTTGTTGGAATGAACTTATATACGTTGGTAGATTTCGGAAGGGCGACAAAGGAAGTTGAATTGTTGAAAGCTAAATTACACAATGATATAAATACAAGCTTGGCACTAAACTCTAACGACACATTTATAATGTATCACTACTTGATTACTGGTATAGCTCCATTAGGTCTTGAATATAACCTTATACGAAGTGCGTTGTCTTCTTTAGTACACTTGTCAAGCATTGGGCAGTATGACGCTTGTGGTGTTGTTTCAAAAACATTGGTTCAATGCGTTGTCAACCCAAGCGGAATAACAATAACAAGAAAATCGAAAGAAGAATTACTATCACTATTGTCAGAAGTAAAGCAACCGAAGAAAATTCGCTTGTTTCTTGATGTGGCTCAACTTGTGACATCTCTGAATGTTCTCGAAGTTGTTCACAAAACATAGATAAAGAGAGTTCTTCTAATTCTCTAATCGTTTCCCAATGTTCGGGAGAATCGAAGTTTAGACCTTTAAGTTTTGGATGTTTTCTTTTTTTCATAACGAATATAAATTAAATATAAACTAAGAACATGATAATACACAAAGAACCAAAAGAAGAATTGCTATCAACAATAGTTGAAGTGCAAAAACCGAAATCAATAGAGGGTTTTCAGAAGGTTGTTGAGCTTGTTGCTTCAATAACGGTTTCCGGAGATAAGGGTGCTTAAATGCACATTCAATCTCTAACAAATCGCAAACCTCTTTGTGTATTTCTTCAAATGTATGCTTTTGGTGTCGTTTGCGACCAAAGAAAGAGACAATAGTTGGAATATCATACATGCCGTCAGGGTATCTGAATTCATCTAAAGGGTCTTCTTCTGTTGATTTCTTTTTCATAATTCGTTCTTTGAAATGTTGTACAATCGGTTATTAATGAGACATCTTATGTATGTTCCTATGGCAGCTTTCACAGACAACAAGAACATCAGAAGGTAGATATTCCCATGCAAATCTATTGCTGATGTATTTTACATGGTGTATATTTAACTTTTTCTCTTTGCCGCAAATTTCACATTTTCTACCTCTTACGGTGAATATAAATTCTCTGTATGACTTCCATTGAGGCGTTTCTAATTGGTCATAATACGGACTTTTCTGTTGGAGCCATTCATTTTTGTAGTTTCTGAGTTTTGTTGCTTCAATAGCTGGCAAAAGACCTTCTTTACGTTTTTTCTCAGTAAGGAAACTGTTTGCAACATTCACGATAGTGGAGATTGATGTAACCTTTTCTCCTTTTGTTGTTAACCAATTCTTTTTGTTCCAATATTCTATAACTTGTTCTGTTGTTATCAAATATGGTTTCTTTCTTGAAGTAAGAAATACATCTATATCATTCTTCTTAAACTGAGTATTTACATTAAGTATATCATTCATATTATATGTTTTATGTTAACTTATAAATTACCAGGTTTGAAGGAACGTTGATTTTTGAGTGAATCATCCCCTTACCCGTAGAGAGCGGTTCCTCTCTAACGGTTCAGGGATAATTCGATGGTAAATCACCAGTATAAGTTAGGTATCGACCCCATCGGCTCTGAATTGGGTGCTTCCAATCTCGGCTTTCAGCTTTTACAGAGTTGGTTATCTCGTAACCTGCACCTGCGCACCAGTCTGCTTATTTCAATCGACTGCCTTCTTTCGTGCATCCCCTCACGGGCTTTCACCGTGAAGCTTCGGAAGGTTGTTTTAAATCTGTTATTGGTCGAACGTATTTTCCCCGATAGCCCTCCGCAGTAGCTCGTAAAGCGGAAACAATAACCGATTGTACTTTATAAAATAAAAAAATCCGTTGCTAAAGTAGAGCGGCAACGGATTTTCATATAGAAAAGCCCACGTTAGGGCGATTGTTTAATCATGTGTCTGTTGCCGCTCTACTTGCAACGGATGCAAAGATACTATCTAAAATGGAAAGTAAAAATAAAAACGAAGCAAATCTTAGTGATTTAACAAAAAGATTTCTAGAAGAAGTCGAAAGGATGGGAGTATCTTTCTATAATATAGCGAAGAGCACTGGGGTTAAAGAGGCTATGTTCACTAAAATAAAAAGGGGGGTACAAGAGCCAAGCAAGAAGTTCTTATCTAAGTTTGCAGAATGTTTTCCAGATGCAAATATGAAATATATCTATTTGGGCAATGAAAAAAATAATGCCGAACATGATATTAATAATGAAGCGTTTAATGATTATACTTATCGTTTTTTAGAGACGATAGAAAAGTTGGAACTTACCGATTATAAGGTGTGGAACACTTTAGAAAATTTATCAAAGGCCACCATGTCTAAAATAAGACGTGGAATATGCGGTGTGTCTATGAACACGTTGCAAGAGTTTTGTCAAATGTATAAAGTCAACGCCAACTACATCCTCACCGGTAAAGGTCCAATGTTCCTTGACAATGAAACTTCACATTCGTCTTTGACTGAAAAAGATGTAGAAGATTTGCCATCTCCGGAAACTGCTGAATACTGGAAGCGAATGTATGAAACGACAGTAGTCATGTATGAAGCGCAATTTGAGGATTTACAAAGGCGATTTAACGTTCTGAACAAATCTGTGGAAGAAATACAAGACCTATTCAGTGAGAGAAGAAAGGCTGTTTAATATTTATGTTTACAAACATGTTTTAAAATAAAACTTTTTCAACATAAAATTTGTTGATATTTCATCTCTCACAAGACACAATTTATTAATTTGAAATATAATGAATGAAAATGTAAATCTAATGATGAAGCACATGCTCCGTCTCGCAGAAGCGTATGAGAAATTACTGAACGAAGTTGTACAACTGAGACAAGAAGTCGCAATACTGAAAGGCGGGAAGGTTAAGGAAAAGAAAATTTATAATATGAAGATTTTAGGCAGTCAGGTTGGCGGAAGTTGATACAAAAAGCGGAAATGTGCTTCATCATTTGGTTTATGTAAAATAGAATAAACAAATAGTTTATTTACCCCGCCAGTAATACGGCTGGCGGGGTATCATAACGTAAACGTTGTTATTTATAACCAGTCTAAATTACAAATAAATCTGTCTCACATTTTGGTCACATCCCTATTTCTGCTTTAATTTGTATCGAAAGTAATATTATTAACAATGTAGTAAACATTGTTAGGTGGTATTATGTTTAAATTGCGTCGTTCGTTCTATCGTTCTACAATATTATAGAATAAAGGTGGTATGGGTAATATAAGATTAAAACAAGAACCTCGTTCTTCTAAAAAGAACATCTCTGATTTGAATAAATCTAACTCAGGGAAGAAGTTTGTATTGTCTGATATTTCCAAAGAGGAACTTGATAAAAGGAGAATACCCGTATATTCATATTTGCTATAATAGGAGTGCATGGGAAGCTGGAGTGAAAGACAAGAAGTAAAGAAAGAGGTCAAGGAAAAAGAGAAAATAAGCCGAGAGACGCTTGGAAAGTTCTTTTATGATTTGGCAAAAACATCATTTGCTGCAATGGTAGCAGGTGGGGCTGTGTCATTTTTCACAAGTTCAAACAATGAGTTATATTGGCTTTTGCTTTTGATTGGAGCTTTTTCAACAATAGTATTTGCTTATATTGGTTATAAAGTGATAAGGAGGTAATTATGGAAGGTCTATTAATCGTTTTAGGAGGTTCTGGGGCTTTAGCCTTTTTATTTGCTCTTTGGCTGAATACTCGAAAAGGCAAGAAGTGGCTTGCAAGTTTGTAAGCAGAAGGATAAAAAAGGGAACAGATAAATTCAATATCAAAACAATATGGGGAGTGTAATGGAAAGCAAGAAAGCAAAGTGCTCTTCAAAGTATCCGCATCGTCTAAAGCCTAAAGGTGATAGACTGGGATGGACGTTGCGAAGCGAAGTCAAGTATCCTCCAATGCGTGAAATTATTGGAGAGGGGAGAATTGTTAGTGATTCATGTTGCTTCATTTTAACTACCACAAAAATGATTATGTAAATGTTCGTGGGGATATTTATTATGCAAATTATATGCAAATTATTTTTGTATGTAAAATAAATATTTGATATATAGTATTTTAGATGCACTAAAAAAGAGCTTCCCAAGCTGAGGGTCACGAGTTCGAGCCTCGCTTGCCGCTCTCTTGAAAATCAGATAGTTATCGCAAGATTTCTATCTGGTTTTTGTTTTTAGGCAATGGCAGTTGAACTCCCAGTTGACCCTATGAGCTCAACTAAAATCTTATGAATGCAACGATTAATGTAGTATGCTACAAGTGGAAAACCTTAGCAAAAGGTGAATACCCATCTGTATAAGTGTTGCAATTTTAGTGGTATGCTACAAATCAAAGACATTATCTGTCCCAATAAAGAGTATATTCAGAAAATCTTCTTGATAAGCAAACAGAGTTACAGCAACGAATCATTTGCTGTTTTTTTTAATGTTACAGCTAAATCATTGTGATTTAAAAGGGAATAATTACCTTTGTATTATGGATGGTAAAGTAACTTATTGGATTGAAATGTCAGATTATGACTTGGAAACAGCAGATGCGATGTTGCTTACAGGCCGTTATCTCTATGTGGGCTTCATGTGCCACCAAACGATAGAAAAAAATACTCAAGGCATATTGGGCTAATCGTTTGGTGAAAGTACTTTTAAAGATACATTCGCTATCCAGATTAGCAGAGAGAACAGAATTAGATAAAGAACTATCAGAAGAACAGTTGGATTTCATTGATACACTTGAGCCACTTTATATTGAAGCCCGTTATCCCTCTTATAAAGAGAGATTGATGAAAAGTCTGACTAAGGAATATTGTATAGGACTTTTAAGCCAAACTAAAGAATTACAGTCATGGATAAAGAACAAGCTATAGTCCTCGCCAAGCGATATAAAGAAATGGTAGCAGAAAGATTACCATTAAAGGCTCTCTATCTCTATGGCTCGTATAGTAAGGGGAATTACAGAGAGGATAGCGATATAGACATTGCAGTAGTAGTAGAGCATTTGGATGACAACTATTTTGAAGATACCCCTCTATTATGGAAACTTAGACGTAAGATAAGTAACCTTATAGAACCCGTCTTGCTTATAGAGGATATGAGTAATCCTCTTTACTGCGACATCGCAAGAACGGGCATTCTTATCTAAAAAAATGATACAGAATAAGAAAAGCTGTATTTGAAGTTGGTTATTTTTAATTCTTGGCATCATCCTAAAGTTAAATCACAGAAAGAGGATATGTCTAAACTAAAATTCGCTTGCCATTTGTTTCTTTTTAGGCACGGGATTACACGGAAAATATAGATTTTCTTTGTTCTTTTTCCGTGCAATCCTTTAGATTTGCACTGTGAAATATTGGGGTTGAAATATTACCTTTGTAGTGAATAAAAGTTAACCAAGGGAAGCAGGTGACCTATCGTGAATTCCGTGCCTAAAAGAAATCTCAAGTGTATTTTTTGACACCCTCACAAGTTCGAATCTCGCTTGCCGCTTATACAGAGAATCAGATAGTCATCACAAGATTTCTATCTGATTTTTGTTTTATAGGAATATGTCAAGCCACCCCTTCACCTTTCACAACTCCCTGCTCATGCAGTATAGCGGGTGAACCCCTGTTTTTGTAAACGACTGATTATGATAACTCGCAATAGGAAAAAAAGTTCTCATTTATAAAGTATGCAAAAAATAGTGTTTACACAATAAACACTTTTCGCACAGAAATTTGTACTTTTGCACTCCGTTTAATGAACCCGAATAGAAAACTTTAAAAACGAAATAGAATGGCAGTAGAATTGAAAGACCTTACCAAACGTAGTGAGAATTATTCTCAGTGGTACAACGAGTTGGTGGTGAAGGCCGATTTGGCAGAGCAGTCGGCTGTGCGCGGATGTATGGTAATCAAGCCTTACGGATACGCAATCTGGGAGAAGATGCAGCGTCAGTTGGACGATATGTTCAAGGAAACAGGACACGTAAACGCTTATTTCCCCTTACTTATTCCGAAATCATTCCTCAGTCGCGAAGCGGAACACGTGGAAGGCTTTGCCAAAGAGTGTGCCGTAGTGACGCACTATCGTTTGAAGAACGACCCGAATGGCGGCGGCGTAGTGGTGGATCCCGCTGCAAAGCTGGAAGAGGAACTTATTATCCGCCCTACTTCGGAAACCATCATTTGGAATACCTATAAGAACTGGATTAACTCTTACCGCGACCTGCCTATCCTGTGCAACCAATGGGCAAACGTATTCCGTTGGGAAATGCGTACCCGTCTGTTCCTGCGTACCGCAGAGTTCTTGTGGCAGGAAGGCCACACGGCTCACGCCACTCGCGAAGAAGCCGAAGAGGAAGCAGTGCGTATGCTGAACGTGTACAGCGAATTTGCCGAGAAATACATGGCAGTGCCCGTTGTCAAAGGTGTAAAGTCGGCCAACGAACGCTTTGCCGGCGCTCTCAACACCTATACCATTGAAGCGATGATGCAGGATGGCAAAGCTTTGCAGAGTGGTACTTCACACTTCTTGGGACAGAACTTCGCCAAAGCTTTCGACGTGCAGTTCGTAAACAAGGAAAACAAACTGGAATACGTATGGGCCACTTCTTGGGGAGTATCTACCCGCTTGATGGGTGCGCTTATCATGACACATTCCGATGACAACGGTCTGGTGCTTCCGCCGCACTTGGCTCCGATACAGGTGGTTATCGTACCTATCTACAAGAATGCCGAAATGCTTGCCAAGATTGACGAGAAGGTGGCAGGCATCGTAGCCAAACTGAAAGCGATGGGTATGTCTGTGAAGTACGACAATGCCGACAACAAACGTCCGGGCTTCAAGTTTGCCGATTACGAGGTGAAAGGTGTACCTGTCCGTCTGGTTATGGGTGGCCGCGACTTGGAGAACAATACAATGGAAGTGATGCGCCGCGATACGCTGGAGAAAGAAACCCGCTCTTGCGACGGTATCGAGGAATACGTAAAAGACCTGCTTGAGGAAATCCAGGCGAATATTTATAAGAAAGCATTGGATTATCGCAACAGCCGTATCACTACGGTGGACAGCTATGACGAGTTCAAGGAAAAAATTGAAGAAGGCGGCTTTATTTTGGCTCATTGGGACGGAACGGCCGAAACCGAGGAGAAGATTAAGGAAGAGACCAAAGCCACTATCCGCTGTATTCCGTTCGATTCTTTCGTACCGGGCGACAAGGAGCCGGGCAAATGTATGGTTACGGGCAAGCCGTCTGCTTGCCGTGTGATATTTGCACGTTCCTATTAATAAGGATATTTTTCACTTTGTTGGATGAAGCTTTTTTCATAGTAACCTGTGACGAAGTTTCTTTCCTTTTCAGGAGTATTCGGCAGATGTTTTAAAAAATGGAGGTATGCTAAATTAAACACACGTTCGTGCAGTTCAATTTAGCATACCTCCATTTTTATGCACAAAGAAAGTGCATCACCAGTCAATCAGTTTTCTTGCAATGCTTAGTTTCCGGGGTATTTCGGTAGGTCGTCTTTGGAATAGAATGCGCCGGAACTGAGTTCATCGGCCTGCAGTTTGATTTTCCCGCTTTCATAGTCGGCTATGAATCCTACCATTAATCCGTTGGGATAAGGCCAGGGCTGGCTGCCGAAATAAGTGATGTTTTTTACCTTCAGTCTCGTTTCTTCCATAACTTCCCGTTCTACGCATTGTTCCAACGTTTTGCCCGTTTCGAGAAAGCCGGCTACCAACCCGTGGAACGTGCTGCGGAAGTTGCGTGTATGCACCGGCAATATTTCTTTGCCTTTCCGTATCAGCACGAATGATAGCCGTAGAAACGGGAGGATACTTCTATGCTTTTCGTAAAACTGTATACCGAAACAGTTCCGAACTTTTTTAATATTTCTACAAGGTTATTACAGCTATGCGCTATACTTTATCAGCGCATAGCCGCCTACTACCTGCATTGCCATTCCCGGCAGCCCGATACGGAAATCCTGTACGGCTTGGAAGAAGCTGCCCACCATAGCCCATTCGCCCAGAGTACCTGCTACCTGATAGAACAGTACAACGGCCAATAGGATAGGCAGAGAGATACGGTTGAAACGATGTGCTGCCCAGCCGGCTGCTGCTGCCAGTAATACGGACTTCAACAGAATGGCGGGAAGCACTGCCGGAAGAGGCATCCCGAACAGCAGTGAATTGATTACCGGAGAAAGGACCGCAGTCAGCAATCCTACCTTCCAGCCGAATTTGTATGCACCGATTAAGGTGAAGAAATAGATGGGCAACCATGTGATACCGCCTTGCGGTATAAGGTGGAAAAGCTGGGGCAGTGCCATATTGCCTGCAATGAACAATGCGGCCATTAAGTAAGTTCTTGCATTGCTGTAATCCAGCGAATAGAGTTTTACAGTTTTTGTTTCCATGTTCTTATTGTTTATAAAATAATCTTATTCATTTATCGGGTAAATTGTATTGGTCTGTCGGATAATCTTTATCGGCTAATCAAACAATCTGTTTTATACTCACAAAGTTATAACTATTATTTCAAACCAATACGGTCTTGACAACAGTAATGCCTGATTTTGTCAGAAATTGATATTCACTCCGCCCATAACGGTTGCCTTAGGCATCGGAAAGCCGTCGTTTATTTCGTAGCGTTGCGCCAGCAGGTTTTCCCCTCGTACAAAGACATCGGCATATCGGCATACACGATAATTGGCACGCAGGTTCCAGAGAACAAAACTTTCTTTCTTCTCCTTGCCTTTGCTTACGTTGGTATAGAGGTCTTTTATATATTGCACTCCGGTTGACACTCCCCAGCGGCCTCGCGTAAAGTCAACGCCTGCATAGAGTTTATGTCCGGGAGCGGCAATCACCGGATTCTCCATGTGCAGCCAACTGTAATTGGCATTTGCCTGCCAGTGCGGGGTAATGCGGTAACCGATATTGGCTTCAATGCCCCGGTTTTCAATCTTGCCGGTATTTACGTTCTTGGGCTTGCCGTCCGTAGGAACGGTCATAATCATATTGTCACCGTCGATGTAGTAGAGGTTTATGCCGTAAGACAAAGCGCCGTCCAACACCCGTTGCGAGAAAGACAACTCGTAGCTCATCAGGCTTTCCGCCATTAAATCCGGATTCTGTGGCGGAAACATGTACATCTCACGGATGGTGGGGTTACGGAATCCCTTGCTCACCATTGCTTTCACTTCCATCTGTCGGGGCAAGTGGAACGAAAGGCCGCCCTGCGGAATCCATTCCGTGTCTACGTGCGAATGGTGGTCTACACGGATGCCCGCATCCAGAGAGAGCCATTCGCCGAGGTCTTGACGGAAGTCTACATATCCGGCAAATTCATCCATTTGCTTGTCTACACCCGGAACACGTTCGCCGGTAGACACCATGCGGTTCCATGATTCGCCGCCGAAGTGCTGATAGTCGAAACCTGCGGTCAGACGGTTACCGGCGAAAAGCGTTACGCTCTGATACCACGACACGCCCAGCATGCGGTCTTTGGAGTTGAAATGGGATTCCTGCGGCGTACCGCCGGGATGATAGCCGTCATTGATTTTATGGCGTCCCCAGTTATAGAAGAAACTCAAGGCGCCGGAACTCTTTTCATAACGGTTTTCGAGAGCGAGCGAAGTCATGCCGCGCGTGATGCGGGAGTCATTGTCTATGTACGGATTACCGGCCTCGCCCGGATTGGAGGCCTTGAACTGCGTGATGTTTACATCGCCCCACAGTTTCCAGGAATCGTTGAAGTCATATCCCAGCTTGGCATAGCCGCCGTATTGCTCAAACTCCATATTGTCGCGATGCCCGTCGGTACGGTTGTAAGAGCCGGTGACAACACTGCTGAAACGCCCTTTCCTGATGCGGTTGGAAACTTCCGTCTGCAATGTGTTGTAGGAGCCGTAGCCGATTTGTGCATGGGGCTTAACCCCGTCTTCCTGCATCTTGCGGGTTACGATATTGATAACGCCACCCATGGCGTTGGAACCATACAGCACCGAGGCAGGGCCGCGAAGCACTTCCACCCGGTCGGTCAGCATGGTCTGATAGGCATCGGCAATGGGATGTCCCATTAATCCCATATATTGGGGATGGCCGTCAATCAGCACCAGCAAACCAGCCGTAGGACTGCCGCCGATGCCGCGCAGGTTCATTCCGCCTGCCGCTCCCGTGGACACGCCGTATCCCATGATGCCACGGCTTGTAGCGAACAGTCCGGGCACTTGCTCTGTCAGTGCGGGCAGTACGGATGGTTGGAAACGTTGCTCCAACACCTTGCGGTTCACTACGGAGATGGTCATCGGCAGATGCCGTATATCCGTTTCGTTTCTTGTTCCGGTTACTACCACTTCATCTATAGTCAGGTTCCGGGCAATGCGCGCGCTGTCCTTTGCAGCCTGCGCAAATCCCGCCATTGTCCAAAGGCCGGCTATCGAAAGGAGTAATATGTTTTTTTTCTTCATTCGTATCGCTTTCCTCATTATTTGCTCCGCCAAAGATAGGGCGTATTTTCTTTTTCCGTTTGTATTATAATCTCTCTTGTTTGAGATTTTCTACAAACCGGTCTATTTCCTGTAACTTTTTGGGTATATCGATGCTTTGAGGACAGTGCGGGTTGCATTGGTCGCATCCTGTACAATGGCTTGCCTGGCGGAGCTTCGGTACGCTGCGGTCATAACCGATGAGGAAGGCGCGGCGGGCCTCGCGATAGTTCTCATCCCGGCTGCTTTTGGGTATATTGCCTTCGTTGACGCAGCGGTTGTAATGCAGCAGAATGGCGGGAATGTCCAGTCCGTAGGGACAAGGCATGCAATACTTGCAGTCGTTGCACGGGATGATAGGATAGGTAAGCATTACCTGCGCCGTATCTTCCAGCAGAGCCAGTTCTTCTTCCGTGCAAGGGTCGAGGGGGGAATAGGTGCGGAGATTGTCCTGCAGATGTTCCATATACGTCATGCCGCTCAGTACCGTCAGTACCTTGGGGAAGCTCCCGGCAAAGCGGAATGCCCAGGAAGCCACACTCTCTTGCGGGCGATGTTGTTTCAGGCGTGCCACCAAGTGGTCGTTCAGTCTGGATAGCCGTCCTCCCAGCAGCGGTTCCATGATAATGGCGGGTATGTCGCGTTTAACGAGTTCGCCATACAGATATTCGGCATTGACATTATTGCCCGAAGCATGCCGCCAGTCGGCATAATTGAGTTGGATTTGCACGAAATCCCAGTGTATGCGGTCGTGCATGGCCAGTATTTCATCAAACACGTCCGTTGTTCCGTGAAACGAAAATCCCAGGTTCCGGATACGCCCGGCCTTGCGTTCTTCCATCAGAAAATCAATCATACCGTTGTCGATGTACCGTGCCCGGAATGTCTTGATGCCGCCATTGCCGACGGAGTGCAACAGATAATAATCGATGTAGTCCACTTGCAGGTCCTCGAACGATTTCCGATACATGGCGATTGAATTCTCGCGGGTGTAATTGGAAAAGTTGGACAGTTTGGTGGCTATCAGGAACTTTTCACGCGGATGGCGTTTCAGTGCTATTCCCGTTGACTTCTCCGACCAACCCTGCACATACACGGGCGATGTGTCGAAATAGTTCACGCCGTGGGCGATGGCATAGTCAATCAGTTCGTTGACGGCTTCCTGGTCTACCTCATCTCCGTTTCCGTCAGCACGCTTCCGGGTAGGCCAGCGCATGCAGCCGTAGCCCAATAAGGATACCCGGTCGCCCGTGGTGGGATTGGTACGGTACACCATCTTATCGGTAGGAATTTCACCCAAAGCGGCCGATTCGCTGTCCGAACGGTTGTTCTTGCCGGAGCAGCCATACAGTGCGGCTGCCGATGCAAACGTCCCTGCGCCGGCAAGCTTGAAGAAGTCCCGGCGGTTTATCTTGCTGTTATTCTTATTCTTCTTCTCTTCCATAGTTACTCGTATTTATTCTTCTCGGTACTGTCTGTTGTTCAGAACGTATCGAAGATTTTCCTTTATCGTTTTGTCATCTGATTCTCACACCGTTCTGTGCATGATATGTCCTTCCACATAGATTGCGCTGAACGGGCGTGCCGGACACAGGTTCTCACATGCGCCGCAGCCGATGCAGCGTTCGGTATTGACAACGGGTATTTGGGGGGATTGCGGATTTCCGGAGTCCGAAGCCACCATTTGTATGGCGCCGACCGGGCAGTGGCGGGCGCAGTTGCCGCACTCCACCTTATCGGTGATGCAGATGCAATTCTCCTTTATCCATACGGCATGACCTATCTGGATGGCCGATTTGTCGGCTTTCGTTATCGGCCGGATAGCACCTGCCGGACAAACTTCCGAACACTTGGTACATTCGGGACGGCAGTAGCCGCGCTCGTAGGACATTTCCGGCTGCATCAGCCGTGTCAGGTCGGAAGAGGGGCGCAGCACCTGGTTGGAACACACCGCAACACATAGCTGGCAAGCCGTACAGTGTTGTACAAAATTGCGTGCGCTCAACGACCCCGGAGGAGTAATGGCGGCGGCACGTGCGGGTATCTTCTTGTCTTCGATGGCGGCCAGTCCGCCGTCTACTTTCTTCTCTTGCGCCTTTAGAGCGGCGGTAGTGGCCAATACTGCCGTTGCCGAGAGGAATGCGCGCCGGGTATCATCTGCCGGTCCGGTATAAGTTGTTGTACATTGAGTCTGATTCCGGGCGGATATTTTCGCAGCATCCGCTTTATGACGGCGGCGGGTGTAGGTGATGGCTCCCTGTCTGCATTTATCCAGGCAGTCCATGCACGCCACGCAACGGCTGTAATCAATTTCGTGGGTTTTGGAGTTGATGCACGATGCCTTGCAGTTGCGTGCGCAAAGTCCGCAGCCGTTGCACTTCTCGGTATCTATGACCGGTTTGAAAAGAGAATACCCGGACAGGAAACCGAGCACCGTACCTACTGGACAAATCGTGTTGCAGTACGTACGGCCGCCTCGCCATGCCAATATGATGAGCACGACAAAAGTAAGGGACGCTATGATGAACGTAGGCAGGCTTTTCATCCACACCTCTGTTTCATAGAAAGCGTAGCTGTCCGCCCGTTCCGCCAGGTATGCCAGCAGGTTATTGCCCCACTGATAGACGGGAGCGAAGAGATTGGAAGCGATGCGTCCGTAAGAGCTGTACGGTTCGAGCAGTGAGGCGACTGCATGAAAGCGCACGCCCGCAACGAGGGCCACGGCAAACACTGCCAACATTGCGTAGCGCAGCCATTTCCTGGCGGGAGAATAGCGGAAACGGTTTTTCTTCCGCTTGCCTGCAAACCGGGAAATGACATCCTGAAATACGCCGAGCGGGCAGATAACGGAGCAATAGACGCGTCCGAACAGCAGGGTCAATGCAACAAGCAGCAGTACCACGCCTGCATTCAGTGCGAGCAGTGCGGGGAGGAACTGTATTTTCGCCATCCAGCCCATCCAGCCGTGCAGCGTTCCGGTGAAATCGAGAAACAGGAGCGTGACGAGTGCAAAGAATACAATTGCAAGTGTCAGTCTGATAGTACGTAACATAGTCATAATAGTTTTATCATTGCAAAAATAAGGAGTTTATAATTAGTTTGTGTATATGGATTACGTTTGTTTTTACCGATTTTACAGAAAAAAGCTTATTTCTTGTTCAATTCCTGTTTCTTTCAGAAAATCCCGGTCGTGTGAGACTGCAAGTACGGTACCTTGATAGTTACGTATCGTAGCTGTGATGATTTCAATACTTTCGATGTCCAGATTATTGGTGGGCTCGTCCAGCAGTAGGGTGTCCGGTTCTTTCAGTTCCATGCCGGCAAGGAACAGGCGTGTTTTCTCTCCGCCGCTAAGCCCCTCTAATGGGCGTAAAAGAGAGATACCGTTCAAATGCCAGGCGTGGAGAACGGCTTGGGTACGCTCTTCGATATTCCAGTCGTTGTCGAGCCGGGCAAAGTGTTCTTCCGCTGTATCACCGTTCAGAATGGCATGGAGTGCAGTTAGGCATCAGGGTGGATTTTCCGCAACCGTTATTGCCTGTCAGCGCGGTCTTTTCTCCGGAATTGATAATCAGATTGAGGTTGGAAAACAAAACTTCCTTATCGGTATGGGTATAGCTAAGGTCTTTAATAATGATACTCATAAATTTACTGTGTTTAGGGTAGATAACATAGGTGTCTGTACGACACACTTTCAACTCTTGTAAGGCTGTGGGGAACAGACAAACACAGTAAAGGCTAAACATTTTCCTTTTGAGTGATGCTCAGCGTTCTGATATGAAAAGCATATATAAAGCGATGTTTACCGAAATGTGCTGTCTTTATTTGGATATTCTCATTGGTGGTGGTATTTGTTGGTTAGCGGTTGCAAAGGTAGGTATTTATTTTATAACATGGAAGACGCATCGAACGAAAGCGGCAGCAATGCGCCCACACTTCTCAATTCATAAATGCCTTTTTCGCCGGACAGCAGTATGCGCATGGGACGTTTGAAACGTTTTTCCGTTTCGAGCATTACCTGCCGGCAGGCGCCGCACGGGGGAATCGGTTCTTCCAGGAACTCGCCGCGTTCGTTGCGGGCGGCTATGGCAAGTGTCTCCACAGCCTGGTCGGGATATTGGGAGTTGGCATAGAACAAAGTGGTGCGTTCCGCGCAAAGCCCCGACGGATAGGCTGCATTCTCCTGATTGGTTCCGGTAACGATGATATTGTTTGCCAGCCGGGCGGCTGCGCCCACCGAGAAGTGCGAATAGGGGGCATAACTGCGGTAAGTTGCCTGCCGGGCGGCATCCAGAAGCTCGCGGTCGGCGGCATTCAGTTCTTCATATTCGTATATCTTGATGGCAATCTGTATGTTCAGGTCCTTCATAGAATAATGGTTTATTGTAATTAATGTTACAAAGATAGGAAAGAGATTGGTTTTTTCAATTCTTTTGCAGACTTTTGTGTCAAATTCAACACTCGAAGCATGAAACCTATATTCAGACTGACTGCTATCATAGCACTTCTCCTTATTTGCGTGGCTGTGCAGGCACAACGCAGAAATTCCCGTTACAACGAATATATCAAACAATATGCCCCGCTTGCCGTGGAGCAGATGAAGGAACATAAGATACCCGCCAGCATCACACTGGCACAAGGCCTGCTGGAGAGCGGTGCGGGACAAAGCGCACTGGCACGCAAGAGCAACAACCACTTTGGCATAAAGTGCCATAGCGACTGGCGCGGGCGGAGAGTGTACCACGACGATGATGCCAAAGGAGAGTGCTTCCGCGCCTATCGCCATCCGAAGGACTCCTACGAGGATCACTCGCTCTTCCTGAAACGCGGCGCACGCTATGCTTTCCTGTTTAAGTTGAAGATTACCGACTACAAAGGCTGGGCGCGCGGCCTGAAAAAAGCGGGATACGCCACAGACCCTTCCTATGCCAACCGCCTGATAACCATTATCGAGGACTACGACCTGTATAAGTACGACAGCCGCGGCATGAGCAAGCGCGAGGCCCGCAAGTGGGAGAAAGAACTGAAGAAGAAACCCTGGCTTGCCAACCCGCATCAGGTGTATATTGCCAACGACATTGCCTACGTTGTGGCCCGCGACGGCGATACTTTCCAGTTCCTGGGCAAAGAGTTCGACATCAGTTGGCGCAAACTGGTGAAGTATAACGACCTGCATAAAGAGTACACCTTAGAGGCAGGCGACATCATCTATCTGAAAGACAAGCGTAAGAAAGCCGCCAAACCTCATACCGTTTATATTGTAAAAGACGGCGATTCCATGCATTCCATTTCGCAGAAGTATGGCATCCGCCTGAAGAATCTGTATAAGATGAACCGCAAGGATGCGGAATATGTGCCCGAAGTAGGGGACAGACTGCGCCTGAGATAACGTTCAGGGAATATTATCGTAAGTTCTTGATAATCATAAGAAAGGATGTACCTGGAAATACCTCGGCTTGGTACGCGGAGTACCAACCGTTGGTATCTCTCGTACCACAGTGCGGTATTCGTAGTACCACAGTGTGGTACATGCCGTACCAACGCGTGGCATGACAAATACCAAAGGGGGAAACGGACGCTGAGGTGAGGAGTTTTCCCCGTTATCTCCTGTCGTTTATATTTCTTCCGCCGTACCATTGTGCTTTCTCTTCCGTCTGTTTCTTCTTTTCGTACAGTGCAGCTATCCGAAAATGTACAGAGTGTCCGAAAACGGACACTCTTCTTTTTGCCTTAACGCTTGTTTTCAATGATTTATGTTTTTGGCACGGATTTGGCAAGTATAAGGGCGAAGAATCGCAGGCTGTCCGTTTACGCAACAGGACGGCAGCAACGTAAAACGGTAAATAAAGACAGAAAATATGGATAGAGAGATTCCGAAAGAAGTTCGTAACAAAGAGCGTAACAAGAAAATCATTCGTTATGGCGGCATGGGCGCTGCGGGTATCGTTGTTATCAGTGTGCTCATCTCATTGATGCGCACGGGGGTGAAGGAGAAGGACATCGTATTCTCCCAGGTAAGTACAGGCACGATTGAAGTCAGCGTAAGCGCTTCCGGCAAGGTGGTTCCTGCCTTTGAGGAGATTATCAACTCGCCCATCAACACCCGTATTCTGGAAGTATATAAGAAAGGTGGCGACAGCGTGGATATAGGCACGCCCATCCTGAAGCTGGACTTACAGAGCGCCGAAACCGACTACAAGCAGAAACTCGACGAGGAGCAGATGCGCAGCTACAAGCTGAAGCAGCTCAAGCTTGAGAATATGACCAAGCTGAACGACCTGGAGATGAAGATAAAAGTCTCCGCCATGCAACTGAACCGCAAAAAGGTGGAGTTGCGCAACGAGCAATACCTCGACAGCCTCGGTTCGGGTACTACCGACAAAGTGCGTCAGGCAGAGTTGAGTTATAACGTGGCGGAGCTGGAATACGAACAGTTGAAGCAGCAGTACGCCAACGAGAAGGAAGTGCTGGATGCCGAATATCAGGTACAGGAGCTGGACTTCAGCATCTTCAGAAAAACGCTTGCCGAAACGAAACGCACGCTGGACGATGCGCAGGTCCGCTCGCCCCGCAAGGCAATCCTCACTTACATAAACAACCAGATCGGTGCGCAGGTGGCGGAAGGTTCGCAGATTGCCGTCATCTCCGATTTGAGCCACTTCAAGGTAGAGGGCGAGATAGCCGACACGTACGGCGACCGTGTTGCCGCCGGCGGCAAGGCGATAGTCAAGATAGGCAGCGAGAAGCTGGAAGGTACGGTGAGCAGCGTCACTCCTTTGTCTAAGAATGGTGTTATTTCCTTCACCGTACAGTTGAACGAGGACAACAACCGCCGTCTGCGCTCCGGCCTGAAGACGGACGTATATGTGATGAACGCCGTGAAAGAGGACGTGATGCGCATAGCCAACGCCTCTTACTACGTGGGTCGCGGGGAGTACGAACTGTTTGTACGCAATTCCGACAAGGAGATTGTGAAGCGCAAAGTGCAGTTGGGCGATTCCAACTTTGAGTTTGTGGAAGTTATTGGCGGCTTGCAACCGGGCGATGAGGTGGTGGTGAGCGACATGAGCCAATATAAGAACAAGAATAAGCTGAAACTGAAATAACAATTAAATACCTATCATTATGATTAAGTTAACTGGCATCAACAAGATTTATCGTACCAACGAGATTGAAACCGTAGCGTTGGAGAATGTGAACCTCGAAGTGAACAAGGGGGAATTCCTCAGTATCATGGGACCTTCCGGTTGCGGTAAATCTACTTTGCTGAATATTATGGGTTTGCTGGATGCGCCTACCGGCGGCACGATTGAAATAGCCGGTACCAAGGTGGACGGTATGAAGGACAAGGAACTGGCGGCTTTCCGTAACCGGAAGCTGGGCTTTGTGTTCCAGTCTTTCCATTTGATTAACTCGCTGAATGTGCTGGACAACGTGGAGCTGCCTTTGCTGTACAGAAAGGTATCGGCCAAAGAACGCCGCCGCCTGGCAGAGGAAGTGTTGCAGAAAGTAGGCCTGAGCCACCGCATGCGCCACATGCCTACACAGCTCTCCGGCGGTCAGTGCCAGCGTGTTGCCATCGCACGCGCCATTATCGGCAATCCGGAGATAATCCTCGCCGATGAGCCTACCGGTAACCTGGACTCCAAAATGGGAGCGGAAGTGATGGAGTTGCTGCATCGACTGAACAAGGAAGACGGGCGCACCATCGTAATGGTAACCCACAATGAAGAGCAAGCCAGACAGACCTCAAGGACAATCCGCTTCTTCGACGGCCGTCAAGTAGAATAACCCCCATAATCCATAACTTATAACTCATAACTCAAAAATGCAGACCATTCGCCAAGCTTTTATACTTTTACGGCAGAACCCGTTGCTGAGTACCATATTCATATTGGGTACGGCATTTGCCATTACCATGATTATGGCGATTGTGATTACCTGGCAGATGAAATATGCCGACATCGAGCCGGAAGTGAACCGTAACCGCTCTCTCTACATAAGCAAGATGCATTTGCAGGGTAAGGAAAACAAGAACTGGAATAATTATACAGCCTGTTCGCCGGCTTTCATGAAGAACTGTGTGCAGCCGTTGCCCGAAGTAGAGGCCTGTACGGCATTTGTTCCGGCAACGGTCGCCCTGGTTTCCATGCCCGACGGCACTAATGCGGTGAAAGTGGATGCTATGGAAACCGACCCGGGATTCTGGAAAGTGTTCCGGATGCAGTTTGTCGCAGGACGGGGATTCGACGATTCCGACCGGGGCGGCGATGTGTCCGCCATTGTCGTGGCTGCTTCTGTGGCGCGGAAACTGTTCGGCACTACGGATGCGGTGGGCAAGACGGTGCTGCTGAACCGTAACGAAGCGCGTATCTGCGGGGTGGTAAAGGATGTTTCGGTCATTGCGAAGGATGCTTATGCGCAAGTGTGGCGCATGTATCCCGCCAAGTTGCAGGATGCCACTTCCATCTGGAGTTATGCCCAATCGCATACGGTGGTGGCGCTGGCACGTTCTTCCGAAGATATTCCGGCCATCAGGCAAGGAATAGCGAAGCGGGTGAAGGACATCAATGCCGTACAGACCGAAGTGCTGATGGACATCATGGAACAGCCCGATGAAATCGTGACGCATGTCAACCATGTGTGGGCCAACGTGGGGCCGGATTTGCGGATGTTGTACATACAGTATGCTCTGGCATTGCTCATTGTTCTTTTAGTGCCGTCGCTCAATCTGTGCGGCCTGAGCAATAGCCGTATGCAGCAGCGCATCAGCGAACTGGGCGTGCGTAAGGCATTCGGAGCAACGCGCGGCGTACTGATAAGGCAGATATTGAATGAAAACCTCGTACTGACCCTGATTGGCGGAGCGGTGGGGCTGGTGTTCAGTTATCTGGCCGTGTACGGCATGCGTACGTGGCTGTTCACCAACAATCAGAACACCGGCACTTCCGGCGAGTTCGACCTGAGCATGTCGGTACTGTTCAGCCCTACGGTGTTCTGTCTGGCATTCCTTTTCTGTCTGGTCATCAACCTGCTGAGCGCAGGCCTGCCTACATGGCTTGCCGCACGGCACACAATTGTGGATTCTTTGAACGATAAATAAAGCGAGATTGATTATGAAATTCATAGTACATAACTTACGTATGATTCGGGCGCGTCTCCGCAGTAACGGATGGGTGCTTGCAGAATTGTTTCTGGTATTTATCGTGATGTGGTTTCTCTGCGATTCGCTGGGATGCCTGAAGTATACGTTCTATCGCCCGTTGGGCTATAACATAGACCATGTGTACCAGCTTTCAATGATTAAGGGCGGTGAAAGCCGGGACAGCAGCATGACGAGTGCGGACAAATACCTGGGCATCCTGCAGAAGCTCGAAAGGGAGCCTGCGGTTGAAGTGGCCGCCCTGTCGTATTGGAGCCTGCCGATGAGCGGCAATAATTCCTATAACTCGCTGGCTGTGCAGGATACCATCGGTTGTGCGGTGCGTATAATAAACGCTACCGGAGGATATACGCGGGTATTTCGCATGAAGGAAGATGCCGGACGTCCGTTTGCGGCAATGCCTGTGGGGAATGATGTCACGTCCGGCAATTATGTGATGCTGAGCGAGGGTACGGCCGACTATTATAAGGAAAGGGTGCCCGGCTTCTCTTTGGATACTCCCTTGAGCTGGTACGGAGATACCGCGAATGTGGTAACGCAGTGCGGCATGATCGGCAGTTTCCGTTCCTATCGCTATGGGGCCGATGCAAAGTGGGCTTTCCGGAGAATTGACGAGAATGTGATACGGACCGAATTACAGGATTATGAAGCGCAGATTGTTTTCCGTGTGAAGGAAAACATGGATTCTTCCGATTACCGGAGCAAGTTCCTGAAAGAGATAGCCCCGCATCTGGACACCGACAATATGTTCATTGCCGATGTAGCTCCTTACACGGAGCAGCAATATCAGTTTGAAGTGATGAAAGGCGATGTGGACAAGGTGAATACGCAAACGGTTGTGGTGGTATTCCTGTTGGTGAATGTGTTCCTGGGGCTGATAGGCACTTTCTGGTTCCGCACCCGTAGGCGCCGCAATGAAATAGCTTTGCGGCTTGCCATGGGCAGCACGAAGAAGCAGATATTCTGCCTGCTCATGGGGGAGGGATTGCTGTTGCTGACTCTTGTTACGCTGCCCGCCATGATTGTCTGTTATAACGTGGGCATTGCCGAATTTACAATGGGACATACGGAACTGATTACCACCTGGCCGGTGAAATGGAGCTTCCTGCGTTTCCTGCTGGGCTCGTTGGGTGCATGGCTGCTGATAGCGCTGATGGTGGTGATTGGAATATGGTTTCCGGCACGGCAGGCTATCAAGATACAGCCGGCAGAGGCATTGCACGAAGAATAGAATGTGAAACAAAATAAAAAAGAAGAAATATGAGAACTGATGTAGCAGGTGTTATCATTGCATTGGTATTGGCCTTTGCAGGTATGCTGAGTGTTTGTGCACAAGATGCAAAAGTAAGTGAGGTACGTAAAGTGGATGCTTTCTCGTCCATTGAGATAACCTCTGTGGGGACAATTCATTTTACACAAAGTGACACTTATTCTTTCAGGATTGAAGGCAGGGAGAGGTACGTGAAGAATACGCAGACCACAGTGAAGGACGGCCGTCTGCTGATAGGTTTCAAGGACGGGAAAAACAAGCGCAGGAGCAATCAGAAGGATGGCGTGACTATCTGGATTTCGGCTCCCGACTTGAAGGAGGTGGAGTTTACCGGTGTAGGCGAATTCAAATGTGAGAAGCCCTTGAAGCTCGATGCCGTGTCATTCGAGATAAAAGGTGTGGGTGAAGTGAATGTCTCCGACTTGACGTGCAACGAACTGAAAGTTGCCTTGCGCGGAGTAGGCAGCGCCGATATTCATGTAACCTGCGACTATTTGTCCGCCAAAATGGGTGGTGTGGGCGATGTCACTTTGAGCGGAACCGCCGGACGTGCCGATATTTCCAAAGGAGGCATAGGAGGAGTAAATACAGATAACTTGAAAATAGGCCGTTAAGATGATAAAGCAATACTTTGCACAAGCCTGGGCGCAGTTGCGGCAGCAGCCGGTGATGAGCGCCGTCAGCATAGCCGGTACTGCGCTTGCCATATTCCTTATTATGCTGGTGGTAATGATGCAGCAGGTAAAGGTGGCTCCTTTTGCGCCCGAAAGCAATCGCGACCGCTTTCTGCACGTTAAGTCAATGAGCATCTCCAACTCGAATTGGGGAGACGGTACAAGCAACGGACCGATGAGTGTACAGACAGCCCGTGAATGTTTTCAGTCGTTGAAGACGCCGGAAGCGGTCACTATCTATACCATTTTCCCCGTATCCACTCCGGTGTCTTTGCCGGGTAAACCGGCGGTCAGTGTGGATTTACGGCAGACGGACGACATCTTCTGGCACGTATTCGACTTTTCCTTTATCAATGGAAAGCCCTATGATAAAGCCGTATTCGATGCCGGACAGCCGGTTGCCGTACTTACGGAGAGTGTAGCGCGCAGCCTCTTCGGAACGACTGATGTTGCAGGGCGTGAGTTTCTCCTCAGCCATGCGCCCTATCGCGTAGCCGGTGTCGTGAAGGATGTGTCTACACTGGCGGATTGTACTTACGGACAGGTATGGGTTCCGTATACCTCAACGGGCATGGATAATGAAACATGGAACGACCGGCACATGGGAATGATGAGTTGTACGATGCTGGCGCACAGTCGGGATGATTTTCCCGCTATCCGCCAGGAAGCGGAACGTCGTAAATCAGAGTATAATACGCTTATCGGAGAGAACGGCTGGAAGCTGATTTACCGTAACCGCCCTTACGACCAGGAAAAGAATTCCATCGCTTTCGGTGCCAATATCGAACCGGATGTGAATGCGGCGCGCCGTCAGCGGATTATCATCTTCGTCATTCTGCTGATAGTGCCTGCCATCAATCTTTCGAGCATGACACAGAGCCGCTTGCGTCAGCGGGTATCGGAAATCGGAGTGCGCCGTGCTTTCGGCAGTACACGGATGGAGCTGATTGGGCAGATTGTGGCGGAGAATCTGGTAATGACTTTATTGGCAGGTGTTGTCGGTTTGCTGTTGAGCGTGGCCTTTGCATACGTGGGCAACACGTTGCTTTTTGCGCAGGAATTCAGTCAGACTTTGAACCCGCCGGAAGTGGATGCTTCCATTCTGCTTCATGCTTCCACCTTTGGGTGGGCGTTGCTGTTCTGCTTTGTGTTGAATCTGATGAGCAGTGGTTTCCCGGCATGGAAGGCTTCCCGCATCGGGATAGTGAACGCATTGGGAGGACGGTTGCACTAAACGCTTGTCGCTAACTATTAATTACGGAAAGAAATGACTAAGAAACTTTTGGTACAGATAAAGAATGAATGGCGCAATAACCTGTGGCTGGCGTTGGAATTGCTGGTTGTAAGTGTTGTGATGTGGTTTGTGGTGGACTATCTTTATACGCGTACGGCAACTTATCTGGAGCCGCGGGGCTTCGACATCAGCCATTGCTACCTTATCGAAATGGGAAAGCTTACCGATAAGAGTCCCGATTATATCCCGAACCAGACCGATGAGCAGGAAGATGCCGATATTCTTGAACTTGTGGACCGTCTGCGCCGTCGTCCGGAGATAGAGGCGGTGAGTCTTTCGCAAAACTCATATCCATATAATGGCAGTAACTCCACAGATCTGGTGCAGTACGATACGCTGGTCTCCGGTAATTGGACGATACGCCGTTTGGTGACTCCCGATTTTGTGCGTGTGTTCCGTTATCAGGGCACACGTGGCGAGACGCCCGAGCAGCTTGCCGGGATGTTGGAAAAGGGAGAGTTCCTTGCTTCCGACAACCTTTACCGGAAGTACGGCCATCCGCTGACGGAATTCGTAGGCAAGAGCTTCCGGCTTTTCGGCGACACAATACAAACCTACCGGCTGGGAGCGGCCTTGAAGGATGTACGTTACAATGATTTCGAGCAGGCCCGCGATTCGTATACCTTTCTTTATAAACTCGATTGGTATGATACGGGATTGGAACTCTGTGTCCGTGTCCGCGAAAATCAGGACCATGATTTCATCCAACGCCTGAAAACGGACAGTGAGAAACAGTTCCGCATCGGCAATATCTTTATCTCCGAAATACGTTCCTTTAAGGACATCCGCCGTAATTTCCAGCAGACATGGAGCAATGACCTGCGCAATTACGTAATGGGTATGGGATTTCTGTTGCTGAATATATTTCTGGGACTGCTCGGCACTTTCTGGTTCCGTACCCAGCAACGCCGTTCGGAGATTGCCCTACATAAGGTACATGGAGCATCGGACATGAGTATTTTCACCCGTCTGATAAGCGAGGGGCTGCTTTTGCTGTTGCTTGTCACGCCTGTTGCTTTGCTCATAGACTATAATCTGGCAAGCATGGAACTGAACTCCTGGCGCAACGGTACGACTTTGGAGTGGGAGCGCCTGTTGCTTTGCGCTGCCATCAGCTTCCTGCTGATAGGATTGATGATTGCGATTGGTATAGGCATTCCGGCACGCAGGGCGATGAAGGTACAACCGGCAGAGGCTTTGCATGATGAATGATTTTAGGAAGTTAAACAGATAACGGAATATGATACGTCTTTACTTTCAGCAAGCGCTATATCACTTGCGCGAGAATCCCATCATAACATGGGTTTCCGTACTGGGTACGGCATTGGCCATCTGCATGATTATGGTACTTGTCATCACTTTTCAGGTGCGGCTCGTGGACTGCGAGCCCGAGGTGAACCGCAGCCGTTCGCTGTATGTGTCTGCCATGTCCGTCAAGAACAAGGGCGGGAGCGACGGCGATTCATCCAACGCCCGCATGTCGGTGCGTACGGGGCGCGAGTGCTTTAAGAGTCTCACTACGGCGGAGGCGGTAACGTTGGTTTCCTTGCCCGAAAAGGTACGTGTGTCCCTGCCGGCAGGCAACAAGGTCACGGCCGACATGGTGCAGACGGACGACGCCTTTTGGCATATCTTCCGGTTCCGCTTTCTCAGCGGCAAGGCGTTTACAAAGGCCGACAGCGATGCCGGAGTGCCATGCGCCGTGTTGAGCGCTGCGGTGGCGCGCCGCCTGTTCGGCACAACGGACGTTGCGGGAAAGACGGTACAGTTGAACTATGTAGAGTACCGTATATCCGGTGTAGTGGCGGATGTGTCCGTACTGGCCACTTCCGCCTATGCGCAGGTGTGGATTCCTTATACGTCCACAGACATTGCCCGGCTGGCGTGGTGGGAGGAGACCGTAGGACAGATGAGGGCGGTTATCCTTGCGCGTTCCGCAGCCGATTTTCCGGCTATCCGTGAGGAGGCGGAGCAACTTCGCCGTAAGTATAACGACAGCCTGCGCGACTCGGAAGTGTTCTATCGCGGGCAACCCGATGAACAGTTTGCCAACCTTTACCGCAAGTGGAGCGAAACGCCCGATACCAAAGCCATTATCCTGCGCTATATGCTCGTTATCGCCATCCTGTTGCTTGTGCCTGCCATCAACCTGAGCAGCATGACGCTCTCCCGTATGCGCAGACGTATGGCGGAGATAGGTGTGCGCAAGGCTTTCGGGGCTACGGGTGGCGAACTGATACGCCAGATATTCTTTGAGAACCTGTTGCTGACATTGTTTGCCGGCGTGTTGGGACTTGCGCTGAGTTACGCCGCCACCTTCCTGCTGAACGGTTTCCTTTTCAACAACAGCACCAATGCCTACCTCAGCGGGGAAACCGCCCTGACACCGGGCATGCTGCTTTCGCCCTGGGCATTCCTTGCAGCTTTCGGTTTCTGTTTGCTGATGAACATTCTTTCGGCAGGCATACCGGCATGGAGGGCTTCGAGAATGAATATAACGGATGCGATCAATCAAAGGTAAATGATGGTTATGAAAACGATATTGAAACAAATAAAGAACGAGTGGAACAGCAATCTTTTTCTCTTTGTGGAGCTGCTGCTGGTCTTTGTCGTGCTGTGGTATATTGTGGACTGGACGCTTGTCACCGCACGGGTCTATCACGCTCCGATGGGATTCGATACGGAGCACTGCTACAACATCACCGTAAGCAAGCTGGGAGAGGACTCGCCTCTTTATAATCCGGAACTGACTGCCGATGATGATATGGACGACTTGCTCCGGCTTACGGACAGGCTGCGCCACTGCCCCGGCGTAGAGGCCGTTGCCATTTCGCAAAACTGCTTTCCGTACAATGAGGGCAGTAACAGTATTGATTTGGGTATTGACTCTGTGGCTGTCAATGTTCGTCTTCTTTGGGTGGAGGCGGACTTTTTCCGCGTGTTCCGTTATGCCTTTACGGAGGAAGCGGAGTTTGCCAAGGTAGAGGCTGCATTCCGCAATGACGAGCCGGTGGTATCTTCCAATCTCACCGAAGGACATCCGGAATTGGGAGGCAGTGCGTCCTTGCCGGGGCGGGAAGTCTTGCTGTTGAACTACGGCAAGGACGTCCGCCGTCGCATCGGTGCGGTGGGCACGCCCGTGCGCTGGTCGCATTTCCATACTCCGTCGCAGTGGGGCGGGGCTTTTGCAGCCCTTCCGCTCAATGCGAAGAGGTTACGGAATTTCGGTGATCCCCGTTATGTCACAGTCAGCCTGCGCGTTTCCGAAGATGCCGATAAGAACTTTGCCGAAAAGCTGATGAATGATGCCGACCGCCTTTATCAGGTAGGTAATCTGTATCTGCTGGACATTACACCTTTCAGCCATTTGCGCGAAATCTGCGAGCTGGAAGACATGAACGAATGGAAGACGCAGCTTTGCGTGCTCGGTTTCCTGCTGTTGAATATCTTCTTGGGCGTTATCGGCACATTCTGGTTCCGTACGCAGCAACGCCGTAAAGAGGTTGCGCTGAGGCTGGCGCTGGGCAGTTCGCGCCGGGAGATTTTCTCCTGTCTCATGTACGAAGGGGTGTTGCTGCTTACGCTGGCGGCCGTACCGGCGGCTGTCATCGCTTTCAATATCGGTTATGCCGAACTGGTGGATGTGGGCAAGATGCCTTTCGATGCCGGACGCTTCCTGCCGGCTCTTGCCTTGACATGGCTGCTTATGGCGCTGATGATTGTTGCCGGAATCTGGTACCCTGCTTATGGAGCGATGAAAGTACACCCGGCAGAAGCATTGCATGATGAATAAAGTTTTTTAAGAAAAGATGTATATTCTCGATATAAGCTTGTATATTTGCGTAGTTATAAAGAAGTTTACGCAGACAAATCAAAACAAACGGAATGGGAAAACACTTTTTCTTAACATGTTCATTAGCTTTCTTATGCATGATATCGGGGACGCTTTCGGCTGCGGAAACCAATTATAATGTACTTTTCATACAATCATACACAAACAGCTCTTCCTGGCATAATAACCTTATTGCCGGTTTGCAGGACGGCTTGAAAGAAGGCGGTGTAAAAGCAAACGTGGTTATAGAGTATCTGAATGCCGATTTTTGGACGTTTGCTTCGGAGTGTGTCATCATGCGCCGCATATGCGAACGTGCCAGACAGCGGAAAACGGATTTGATTGTGACGTCCAGCGATGAGGCTTTCTTTACCTTGACTCACTGCGGCGATTCTTTGCCGTATCAGATACCGGTAGTTGTTTCGGGCATTAAATATCCTGACAGGAAGTTGTTCGACCGTATGCCGAATGTCTCGGGCTTCACTTCAGTAACGGATTTTAATGTGTTGCTTGAGGAAGCCATACGTTTGTTTCCTGCACGTAAGGAGATTGTCTGCCTGTCGGACAGCAGTTTTTTGAGTGCTAAGGGAGTGGAAGCGGTAGAAGAAGCCTGGGAGTCTTTTCATAAGAAACATCCCGAATACAGTTTTAAGGAACTGAATGTGCAGAGAAAGTCCCTCAACTCTCTCATAACATCTATTTGTTACGATTATCATGCCCATAAGTACATTGTTATCGCCCCTAAGTGGATTCCTTTTCTTTCCCTGAAATTGAAAGCTCCTGTATTTGCCAATCAAAACCTGGCAATGACAAGCGGTGTTTTATGTGTTTATGATGTAGAACCGGCGGCAGATACTTATGCTGCGGGCATACAGGCGGCAAGTATTCTGAAGGGGCGGTCGCCTGCTTCATTCGGAATAGGAGACCTGGGTGGCAAGTTATTGTTCGACTACAAACAGTTGGACTTCTTCCATGTAGATGTGGATAGTGTTGAAAAACGGGGAATCGTTTTGAACATTCCTCTGATGGACCGCTATCAGGCCTGGTTTATTCTGTTCTATTCGGTGATAGTGGGTGCGTTGGCATTTCTTGTAGTCTGGCTCTATCGGAGCAACCGGCGTGAATCGCGCAAGCGGATACATGCGCAGACCCGTCTGCTGATACAACACCGTCTGGTGGAACAGCGGGATGAATTCGATAAGATATTCTGTTCTATTCGCGACGGACTGGTTACGTATGATATGGATTTGAGAATCCATTTTGTGAACCGGGCTTTAGTGGAGATGCTGGGATTACCTGCAGAAATGTATACGACACGTCCGTACGAAGGACAGGTTGCCGGTTCCATTCTCCATATTTACATGAATGGCGAGAACATCCTGCAGGCTCTGTTGAAACAGGTGATACAGGATAGGAAGCCTGTCATTATACCGGAAAAGGCATTCATGCAAGAGAATACCAAAGGTATTTATTTCCCTGTTTCGGGCGAGGTGGTTCCTATCTTTGCGAAAGACAAACTGACGGGTATGGCAATTGTCTGCCGTAATATATCCGAAGAAGAGATGCAGAAGCGTTTTTTCAATATGGCTATTGAGGAAAGTTCCATTTATCCGTGGCAGTACAACACACGGTTGAAATGCTTCCATTTTCCCGACGGACTGCTGCAACGTTTCAATTGCTACGACAATACGGACTATATCTCGAGAGAAGAACTGGATCGGATTGTCCATCCGGAAGACCTTTCCCGCACATGCAGGCATTTCGACAATATCATGCTGGGGCATGAGCCGAACTCGCGCATGAGTTTCCGGCTGCAAAACGCAGATGGCGGATATGAGTGGTGGGAGTTCCGGAGTACCGCTTATGAGGGGCTCACGGTAGATATACCTTATAGGGTATTGGGTGTATGCCAGAGTATCCAGCGTTATAAAGACACCGAAGAGGAACTTATCGCGGCCCGTGACCGTGCCTTGCAGGCTGACAGACTGAAATCGGCGTTCCTTGCCAACATGAGCCATGAGATACGTACTCCGTTGAATGCGATAGTCGGTTTCTCCGATTTGTTGAAAGACCTGCAAGCCTTTTCTTCGGAAGAAGTACAGCAGTTTGTCGAGACTATCAATATAAACTGCACGTTGTTGCTGGCTCTGATTAATGATATTCTGGACCTCTCGCGCATCGAATCGGGCACAATGGATTTTCAGTTCTCTTCTTACAATCTTACGTTTATCATGCAGGAAGTTTACGACTCCCAGAGGTTGAGCATGCCGCAGGGAGTGGAATTATGCACCGATTTTCCGGAAGGGGCCGACAAGTATATCACTACCGATGCCGTACGCTTGAAGCAGGTTTTGAATAATCTGATTAACAATGCCAAGAAGTTTACCGTGCAAGGGAGCATCACTTTAGGATATAGAGTGGATGAATCCGGATATACCACTGTCTTTGTGGAAGATACCGGAGCGGGTATATCCGATGAAGACCAGAAGCATATCTTCGAGCGTTTCTATAAGGCGGACAGCTTTACGCAAGGGGCCGGTTTAGGGTTGAGTATCTGCCAGACAATTGTGGAACGTATACACGGAACCATTACGGTGACTTCAAAGCCGGGCAGAGGAACCCGCTTTGAAGTCCGCATGAGTGATGATGTAATATGATTGCCGGTCGGTTTTAGAGTTTATTCTATCCTTTTGCATCCGTTGGATTGCAGGAACTCGTCGAGCATCAGTTCGTAGTTGCCATGCAGCATGATGTGATGGTTGCCCAACGGATTTCTCAGGAAATATTCCGCCGGGGCGTTCATCTTGATACGTACCTGCGTGCGGCACATATTGATGTAGTTGGTGTTTTCGGTCAGTGTACCCGTGCCGAGGTAATATTCGTCCAGACATTCTCCGCCGCATTTCACGATTGTCACGTCTCCGGCAGGCAGTATTCCCTGTATGCCGATGCCGCTTTCCGTTTCAAAGTGGTTGCGGATGATGAACTGCTCTGTCTGTGCGATGCCGATGGTGCAATGCGCCAGTATGATTTCGTTGGTGCGTGCATTAATCATGGAAGGATTGGCCATGAAAGCAGGTTTGCCTGTGAGCACTTTGGCAGCGAGCATGGTGAAGACGGACTGCAAATCGCCTTCGCATCCGGCAATGATGCCCTCGTCATTCAGCAGGGAAAGCGCCAGGCAGCCGGTAGTGCCCGTCTGTTCTATCAGGCGGAAACAACTCAGGGTGAGTGCGCTTAAACGGTCTTCGTCCACAATCTTTCGGATGGCGCGATACAGGCGCATTGCCTTTATCATATCTTCGGGCGACGCTTCCCGGCAGGCAAGCGCTTTTCCGGCAAGGCCGGCACATGCTTCGCCTACTTCATCATCCGTGATTTGGTTGTAATATTCGTACACGCGTTCCAGTGCGATGTCTGTGTATTCCACTCCCCAGCGTCGTTTGGCAAGCAGATAATCCACGTTGCTGGCAATGAGCCAGCTCGACGGAGTGCCTATCACACCGATACGCATTCCGTAGAGACCGCGTTGTGCCATAAAATTACTGTGCAGTACAAAAATACGTTTGATGATTTCGGACAGTTCGCCATGCAGGATTTCGCTTTTCATTCCCCGGCTGCGCAGCCAGGAAGATATTTCGAGGGCGGCGGCAAGCGAGTTCTGCATACCGTCTGCCAGGATGATGGCAGGGCGGGGAAGAGCCTCGAAATGCTGGATAACCAGCCGTTCCACTCCGCCGGTGGCGATGAACAGGATGCTGAAATCATCGGGAGACAGCTTGTTGATATCTTGGTAATCTATGAAATTGACGGTGAAATATTTTTCCAGTTCGTTCAGGATTATTTCATGGGAACTGCGGACTGATGCTTGCTTATGTAGCAGTGAAGCAAAAGTTATTAGGTTGATGACCATAGCGTTACTTACTATTTTAAAAGTTGGTTTAAGATAAAACGGTTGTGGTTGCTCATTTGTTTACTATTTCAAAGGTACAAGATTCTTTTTAAATAGCATAGTGTTTTTAATATAGATAAGGTTTTTAAAGTTTTTATGTCTTTGCTTCCCTTTGGTATCAAATAAATCACTACATTTGCAACTTAAATGATAAAATGATATAAAAACTCATGCCAACAATTTCTATTCGCGGGATGGAGATGCCCGCATCTCCTATCAGAAAGCTGGCTCCCTTGGCAGATGCAGCCAAGCAACGGGGCATCCATGTATTCCACCTCAATATCGGACAGCCCGACCTGCCTACGCCGCAAGTCGCGATTGACGCCATCCGTAATATTGACCGTAAGGTATTGGAGTACAGTCCCAGTGCCGGTTATCGCAGCTATCGCGAGAAGTTGGTGGGGTATTACGATAAGTACAACATCAAGCTCACTGCGGATGACATAATCATTACATCCGGCGGTTCGGAAGCGGTGCTGTTCTCTTTCATGGCATGCCTCAATCCGGGTGACGAGATTATCGTGCCCGAACCGGCTTATGCCAATTACATGGCATTTGCCATCTCTGCCGGAGCCAGGATACGTACGATTGCAACGACCATCGAAGAGGGATTCTCGCTGCCTAAGGTGGAGAAGTTCGAGGAGCTGATAAACGAACGTACGCGTGCCATCCTGATTTGTAACCCCAACAACCCTACCGGCTATCTTTATACCCGCCGTGAAATGAATCAGATACGCGACCTTGTGAAGAAGTACGACCTCTTCCTCTTCTCCGACGAGGTGTATCGCGAGTTCATCTATACGGGCTCTCCATACATCTCCGCCTGCCATCTGGAAGGCATCGAGAACAATGTAGTCCTGATTGATTCCGTTTCCAAGCGTTATTCCGAATGCGGTATCCGTATAGGTGCGCTGATAACGAAGAACAAAGAGATACGCGATGCCGTTATGAAGTTCTGCCAGGCGCGTTTGAGTCCGCCGTTGATAGGTCAGATTGCCGCCGAAGCGTCTTTGGATGCCGGCGAAGACTATCTGCGCGATACCTACGACGAGTATGTAGAACGCCGTAAATGCCTGATTGACGGTCTGAACCGTATCCCCGGCGTATATTCACCCATTCCGATGGGAGCGTTCTATACCGTGGCCAAGCTGCCCGTAGACGATTCGGACAAGTTCTGCGCATGGTGTCTTTCCGAATTCCAGTACGAAGGGCAGACCGTTTTCATGGCTCCGGCTTCCGGTTTTTATACCACTCCGGGTTCCGGCCGCAACGAAGTGCGCATCGCTTACGTCTTGAAGAAGGAAGATTTAATCCGTGCGCTGTTTGTGCTTTCCAAAGCGCTCGAAGCCTATCCGGGACGTACGGAATAGAAGATATATAATACTACTGATGAATTTATCCCGTTTCATAGCGCTGCGTATTTACCGCAGTTCCGATGTCGGAAAGCAAGTTTCCCGTCCTGCCGTGCTGATAGCAACTATCGGTGTTGCTATCGGGTTGGCGGTGATGATTATTGCCGTGTCGGTGATAATCGGTTTCAAGAGCGAGGTACGCGATAAGATAATCGGTTTCGGCTCGCATATCCAGATTAGCAATTCGGATGCGGCGCGTTCTTTTGAAACCCGCCCCATAGCCGTGACGGACAGTATGCTTGCCGCTCTTGCGGATAATTCCGGTGTGAAACACGTGCAACGCTATTCCACCAAGCCGGGTATGATAAAGACGTCCGATGCCTTTCAGGGCATGGTATTGAAAGGTATAGGGCCGGAGTATGGCAGTTCCTTCTTCCGCCGTCACCTGATAGAGGGAGAGTTTCCGCAGTTCAGCGACTCGGCTTCTACCAACCGTGTGGTCATTTCAAAGGCGATAGCCGACAAACTGAAGCTGAAGCTCGGCGACAAGATAGACACCTATTATATACAGGACGATGTGCGTGCCCGCCGCCTGACAATCGTCGGCATCTACCAGACCAACTTTTCCGAATACGACAACCTGTTCCTGCTTACAGACCTGTGCCTGGTGAACCGTCTGAACAAGTGGCATCCCGACCAGGTGAGCGGAGTGGAGCTGGAGCTGTACGACTACGATAAACTGGAAGAAACCACCTACCGGATAGCCGATGAAGTGGGCCGACATCCCGACCCTTACGGGGCAGAATACTGTGTACTCAACGTAGAGCAGTTGAACCCGCAGATTTTTGCATGGCTCGGCATCTTGGATGTCAATATATGGGTTATCCTTATTCTGATGATTGGCGTTGCCGGGTTTACCATGGTTTCGGGGCTGCTGATAATCATCATAGAGCGCACCTCCATGATTGGCGTTCTGAAATCTTTGGGAGCGAACAACCTCACTATCCGCAAACTGTTTCTTTGGCTGGCGGTATTCCTCATCGGAAAAGGAATGCTGTGGGGCAATGTAATAGGACTGGCTTTCTATTTTATCCAGAAGTGGTTCGGCTTGTTCCGTCTCGACCCGGAAACCTATTATATGGACACCGTTCCCGTATCTTTCAATCTTTGGCTTTTCTTGTTGCTGAATGTCGGCACGCTGCTGGCCTCAATCGCTATGCTGTTAGGACCGTCCTACCTCATTACACGGATTCATCCGGCAAATTCCATGCGCTACGAGTAGGGTAATTTCTCATTTATTTTCTCAGGAATTCGCTTTTCTTTCTAAACAGACAGTAGAGCTTCCAGCGGAGAGATTGCAGCGGCTGGAGTACATCGAACACGGGCAGCGACCAGTAGTATCTGCGCCGGTCGTTTAAATCCTTGGCAGTCTTGTTGACGATGATGGCTTGCAGGATAAACCGGAGTATCCAGACGAGGAATGCAATGCCTGCCGCCAGCCAGTGGAAATGCAGTATGGCTGTTGCGAGCGTAGCCATCCATGCGGCATGGAACGCGAGGCGGGTAGTGGTTTCCAGTCCGGCAAGCCAGCGTTGCATGCCGTGATAGAGGCGGGCGGTAGATGCGTAACCGATTTTCTCTTCCCGCCAGTCTTTTGCGCGGAATACGGGTTGCATGCGTACGGTGGCATCCGCATCGGTTTCCACGCGGGTATTTTCGGCAGTGGCTACATGATTGACGAACAGGTCGTCATCGCCGCGCTGAAGGTTGAGATGTGCAGAGAACCCTTTGTGTTTGTAAAACAACTCCTTGCGGTAGGCAAGGTTACGCCCGATGCCCATATACGGGCTTCCGGCAAGCGCAAAGCCGAGGTAGCGCATGGAAGTGAACAGATTGTCGAAAGCCACACGCTTGTGCAGCCAGCCTTTACCGCGTTCATAGCCGCTATATCCCAAGACAACTTGCGTACGCGAGGTGAAGTTGCGTGCCAGCAGCCGCAGCCATTGGTTGCTTTGCGGGCAGCAGTTGGCTTCGGTAAAGACGAGCCAGTCGTATTTGCTGGCTTTCACGCCGAGGGTGGCGGCAAGCTTCTTCCGGCTGATGTAGCGGGAAGAGTCGGGGACAAAGCTGTGGTAGAGGTGCGGGTATTTCTCTTCCAGCAAAGTGAGGTAATCTTCGCTTTCGTCCGTGTTTCCGTCATTGATAACGATAACCTCAAATTGCGGATAATCCTGCTCCAGCACAGCTTTCAGGTTACGCCGCAGGTTTTCGCATTCTTCACGTGCGCAGATGATGACCGACACCGGCGGGAGCTCCTGCGAGAAGTGTACATTGCCGCGCTTCACGGCACGGCTGCGCAGGTGGATGCGGTTGTACAGGCAAAGGTAATAAAGTGCTTGGATGATAAAAAGAGTTCCCGTCGCTGCGAGTAATATCTGCTCGGTTGTATCGAATGTAAATGCTTCCATGTGTCCTATGACGTTTTATAACGTGCAAAGGTACGAAATTCGTCACAGATTACATGGTCTGATGCAGATTATTTATCTCCGGCACAACCTCAAACTTCGTTCCGGGGAAATGCCTGGAAAGATACTCCCGTATGTATTGCATCGTATCGTTCTGTATGGTCTTGTCCTCTACCGTGGGATAAAGGTTGTACAGTACGGTGTCGAGCATGATTCCCCGGTGCCCGATGGCTTCAAGGCTTAGCAGGGTGTGATTGATACTGCCCAGCTTGCCGGATGTCACGAAGATAAGGGGGTAGTTCTTATCGGCAATGTAGTCTATGGTGAGATATTCTCCGGTCAGGGGAACCATCAGTCCGCCGGCTCCTTCCACGAGTACGGTGTCGTAGCGGCGGGCAAGCTCCTGCGTGGCGTTCTCTATTTTGTCGAAGTCGATAGGACGGTTGTCGATGCGTGCCGCAAGATGGGGAGAGCAGGGATAGGAGAAGATTTCGGGCATTGTAAGCCCCTCGTTATCCTCAGGCAGATAGCCGGTGCCCATGATGCGGCGGTGCAGGTCGATGTCCTCGGAGTGTCCGGTATTGCCGGTTTGAATGAATTTCTGGGTGATGACACGCTGCCCGTTCCGGGATAGCTGCTTGGCATACCAGGCAGTGCAATAGCTTTTTCCGGCATCCGTATCAATGCCGCTGATGAAATAAATGTTTGGTTTCATAATTCTTTATATCTTTATGTAAATTAACTGATTAAACATCGGTGCTCATACCTCTTATCACCTATGTGTTTACCGTATTCCTCATCCTTTATTTTAAAATCTCTTATACCTCATACTTCATACCTTATACTTTACATTTCGTACCTTATGCTTCGTATTTTGTACTTCATCCCTTATGCTTCTTACTTTGTCCTTCCTCTTTTTCTCGCTATTACATAAATCGGGTGATAAGTCAGCGAAACACTACGGTCGTCCTTGCCGTACATCCGGATATATTCCTCGCAGAAACTTTGCAGGCGTCCGCGCGTCCAGACTCTCTTTTCCGTCCCGGTAACGCCGGTTTGTCTGAGGTGTTGCAACACTTCGAGCGGAGTGCCGAATGGCAGGGAGACAATCTCTTCTTCGGCATAAAGAACCTCGAAGCGGGAAGACAGCAAGGCTTTCAGTTCTTCAAGCGAGAAGTACTCCAGTCCGTGTCCGGTCAGGGTATGTATCTCCTGCATATTCCTCTTGCCGAAAGTGCTGAATGCGAGAATGCCACCGTCCGATAGGAAGTGGTGGCAGCGGGTGAAGAACCGTTCCGTATCGGCAAACCATTGCAGGGTGGAGCAGGACGTTATCAGGTCTGTCCCTTGCGGGAAATCAAGAGTTTCGGCATCACACGGCAAAAAGCTGACGGCAGGGGATATAAGCGGGTTTCCGTAAAGTGGCACTTTAGCTTTCTCAAGTGGCACTTTAGCGCCGTAGAGTTCTACTTTATCATCGTAAAGTAGAGGTTTATGAGGCAGAGGTTCACCGGCCGGCAACAAATCGCAGATACACTCCCTCATTTCGGGACACAAGTCGTTGAGCAGCAGAGTTTCCGGTTGCAATGCGTGCAGCAGCAAACGGGAGTAGCACCCGGTTCCGCATCCGAACTCTACGATATGGCGGAAGGGGGAGGCGTTGCCTGACAAACTTCGCGTATTGCCCTCGCCGTTGTGTGCCGCAGCAGACGGGCAGGCATGTTTCGTGAGCAGGCGCAGCATTTTCTCCGCCACCTGCTGCTGCACAAGAGCTTCTCGGCCGTACGTATTCCGTGCATGGGCAAAGCGTCTTGCAACGAGGGCTTTGTCGATGGATTGAATGGTACTGCAAATCATTTTCTGTTTCGTTTCATTCAATATTTATGGTTTTGACATGATATCTGAATTCACTGGCAGTCATCTCCCACATATCTTGCAGCAGAAAGCGGAACATGGACTCGTCATAGTGTGCGTTGTCCGTCAGGACCGGATGGCAGTCTATCAGGTCGCAAAAGTTCATCTCCATGTTTTCGGGCGGGAAAATCCGGTCGTTCTTGCCGATGAAGGCGTAGTTGTATTCGTAGTTATACTTTTCGATGTTTGCCTCATACTTATCTTCCTTTTCCTCGTCGTAACTTTTGTTATTTGCGTCTCCGAACAGATCGAAGTACCGCTCCAGAATGAGCCTCAGTTCTTCCTTTATTTCGTCGAAGTCCCGTCGGGGAGTCACTTCCATGAATGCCTTGTAGGCGTTGCTGTCCTTGCACATGCGGCGCAGGAACTTCTGGAGCGTTGCGGGGGTAAGCCCGTCGAGAGTAGCCTGAAAGGTTTTCACGGGGATACCTTCCAGATTGTCGATGGGGTATGTAGTTCCGTTGAACGCCAGGCTGAACACCTTGTCCCGGGAGACTTGGCTCAGTATGAGAGAGCCCATCCACACACCCATGGACCAGGCTACCACGTTTACTTGCCGGTAACGGTCGAAGATGGAATAGTCGAAGTCCAGCGTGCGGTAGTCGTAGCAAATCATGTAGTCCATGTTTTTGGGACGGTACTGCTTGAAGGGAGTTTCGTCCGCTGCCCAACCGGCAAAGAAAAGGAGTAACTGGGGATGGTTCTCGTTGATAATGTACACTTGTTTCATTGTTCTTTTTTGTTAGATGAAGATGCCCTTCTGTATGAAGATGCATTTCGGTTAATATTCCAATGCCGTCTGTTGCAGGCATTGCTTAAAGTATTTTCGGGTTATTTCAAGTTCTCCGTTCTTTTCTTCAGTTCTTCTATTTCCTCTTGCCTGATATCCGCTGTCAGCGAAAAACGGATGCGCGACGTTCCTTCCGGCACTGTAGGCGGGCGCACGGGCAGGGCGTAAAAGCCGTGCCGTTGCAAGGCCTCTGCTTTCAGCACGGTATCCGCACTCTGCCCGATAATCATCGGGACGATGTGGCTGGCGCTGGGGCAGGCGTATCCTTGTGCCTGCAGGGCTTCGCGAAGCGTCCGGCTGATGTGTGCCAGATGCTCGCGCCGTTCCCGCATGTCTGCCAGCCGGCGCACGACAAACAGTGTCCAAGCGATGTTTACGGGGGGCAGTCCGGTGGTGAAGATAAGTGTGCGCATGCGGTTGACGAGGTATTCCCGTATCACCTTCCGGCATACGATGTAAGCGCCTGCGGATGCTGCCGCCTTGCCGAACGTGCCGACAAGGAAGTCGATGTCTCCGGTGCAGCCGGACTCCTCGGCGCAACCGAGTCCCTGTCTGCCGCGCACGCCGAAAGCATGGGCCTCGTCCACGTAGAGCAGCACATTGCCGTACCGGCGTTTCAGTTCCGCCAGAGCGGGCAGGTCGGCTTGGTCGCCGTCCATGCTGAAGATGCTTTCGGTGACGATGATGATTTGGCGAAAGGCGGAGTGGTGCTCTTTGAGCAGCCGTTCCAGTTGTGCCAAATCGTTGTGGCGGTAGCGGATGCATTTGGCGGCAGACAGGCGGATGCCGTCAATCAGGCTGGCATGGACGAGCTTGTCGGCGAGTATCAGCGTCTGTGCATCGCTTACGGCGGGCAGGATGCCCATGTTGGCATGATACCCGCTGTTGAACACCAGTGCGGCTTCCGTGCCGAAAAGGCGTGCCAGTTCGGCTTCCAGCTCTTCGTAAACGGTGAAGTTGCCCGTCAGCAACCGGGAAGAAGAAGAGGTGGGCAGGAACGTGTCGGGGGTGAGTGTGCGCAGGAATTCCTCGCGCAAGGCCCGGTCGGATGCCAGCCCCAGGTAGTCGTTGGACGAGAGGTTCAGCATGCGTTTGCCGTTCACGATGACATCCCTGCCGTCGTGTACCATCCGGGGCAGGCGGCGCAGGTTGCTGTGCTCTTCAAGAAGTTGCAGCTCTTGCTGCATGTGCGATATAGTGCTCATTGGCTATGTTTGTTTTTGAAATATAAGGAAGTTTATTGTTCCCTTATTTCTTTTGTAACCTTAATCTCTTATCTCTTTTATAATCTTAATCAGTCCCTTCGTCAATGTGCCGAGCTGTTCCGGTTTGATGATAAAGGGCGGCATCAGATACACCAGCTTGCCGAACGGACGCACCCAGATACCTTCCTCGACGAAGCGCCGTTGCATCCATGCCATATCCACCGGACGTTTGGTCTCTATCACGCCGATGGCTCCGAGTACGCGCACATCCGCCACTTGCGGCAGTTGGCGCGCGGGTTCCAGCTCTTGCTTCAACTGCGCTTCGATGCGCGCCACCTTCTCCTGCCAGTTGTATTCGGGAGACGTGAGCAGGCGTACCGATGCACATGCCACGGCGCATGCCAGCGGGTTTCCCATAAACGTGGGCCCGTGCATGAATGCACCCGGGGCGTGGTTGGAGATGGTGTCCGCCACTTCGTTGGTGGCCAGTACGGCGGAAAGCGTCATGTAGCCGCCGGTCAGTGCCTTGCCTATGCACATGATGTCCGGTTCTACTCCGGCATGTTCCCAGGCAAACAGCTTTCCGGTGCGTCCGAAGCCCGTCGCTATTTCATCGAAGATAAGCAGCAGACCGTGTTCGCGGCATAGCTTTGCCGCTTCGCGCAGATACTGTGGATGATAGAACCACATGCCGCCTGCACCCTGCACCACGGGTTCCAGTATCAGGGCGGCCAGTTCGTCGGCATGCTGTTCGATGGTTTCCTGTAGCGGGCGGATATCTTCCGGATTCCATTCGCCGTCGAAACGCGAGCGGGGTTGCGGAACGAAGTACCGCACGGGCAGTGCCGAGCCGAACAGCGAGTGCATCCCCGTCACCGGATCGCACACCGACATGGCATTCCACGTATCTCCGTGATAGCCGCTGCGGATGGTGACGAAGTTCTGCTTCTTGACGGAGGTACTCTGCGACGAAGCCCCTTGCCCTTTGGCATACCAGTACTGCACGGCCATTTTCAGGGCCACTTCCACGGCCACCGAGCCGGAGTCGGCATAGAATATCTTCTGCATGGACGGCGGAACCAGCGGCAGCAGCAGTTTGCCCAGCTCGATGGCAGGGTCGTGCGTCAGTCCGCCGAACATGACGTGTGACATCTTGCCGAGCTGCTCCGTGACTGCCCGGTTCAGTACCGGATGATTATAACCGTGCACGGCGCACCACCAGGAGGACATTCCCTCTATCAGGGTCTGCCCGCTTTCCAGCGTAATCGTTGCCCCGTCCGCCTGCTTCACCTTATATACAGGCAGCGGATGGGTGGTCGAAGTGTATGGATGCCACAGGTGCTCGCGGTCGAATTGCGAACCGCAGAATTCGTATCCGGCTTCTTCTATCAGTTTCTTGTCATCGGAAACTTTGGAGCCGAGCGTCGTCAGCAGGTCGCCCACGATAGCCGAGTTGATACCTATATATAAGGACTTCTTCACCGCATCCTTGCTCAGTTGCGAGCGTCCGCCGGCAAAGCGCAGGTAGGCGGTGGGGTTGATGAAGCGGAACAGGGCGACGGTCACCAATACCTCTTCTTCCGTCAGCGGCGGGCGGTTCTCCAGCGGAGTGCCCGGAATGGGGCTGAGCAGGTTGATGGGAATGGATTGTACACCCAGCTCTTTCAGGGTGAAAGCAAACTCAATGCGCTGTTCCATCGTCTCGCCCATGCCGATGATGCCGCCGCTGCAAATGTCCATGCCTGCGTTGCGGGCTGCCTGCAAGGTGCGCAGCTTGTCTTCCTGCGTGTGCGTGCTGCACAGGGTGGGGAAGAAAGAGGGGGCTGTTTCCAGGTTGCAGTGGTAGCGGGTGACGCCGGCATTGTGCAGGGCGCGCAGCTCTTCTTCGGCCAGCAGGCCTAAGGATGCGCATAATTGTATGGATGAGTGGCGGCGCATGTAGCGCACTGTATTACAGAGTTGTTCCAATTGTTTGAGAGAGGGTTTCCGTCCGCTCGTAACGAGGGAGAAGCGGTTGACATCCTGCCGTTCATTGTATTGTGCCTGTTCGAGGCATTCTTCAGCGGAAAGTAGGTTGTAAACGTCGGCTTGGGTGTGATAGTGGGAAGATTGTGCGCACCATTTGCAGTTTTCGGGGCAGCGTCCCGACTTGGCGTTGATGATGGAGCACATGTCAAACTCATGCTGCGAGCATTGTACGGTAATCTCGTGTGCAGCGGCGTAAAGCGCTTCACGGTCGGCGGTATTCGCCAGCCAGGCAGCTTGGTCGGGCGATATGTCTATGCCTGCCAGCACCCGGGCTTTCAGTTCGTCGATAGTCATGGTGTGAATAGAATAGGGGATAGTCCGAACCGTGTCCTGCTTCCGCAGCGAACTGTCGGCCACGTTCTTGCGCAGACAACCGATTGTGACGCATCTGCCTATGCTGGCGAATGCGGCATACGACTTCCGACTCCAGCGGCGGAAGCGTATCGTCTGTGCAGGGGATTGATTGCGTTTCACGGGTTCGGTATTTTGTTATAGATTCTTTTGACGGTGGCAAATGTAGGAAATAAAAACGAGAAAGAATTTTATATGGCTGAAAATATATAAAGAAAAGTAGGCAGGGCGGTTGGAGAAACGCTTGCTTCCTTTTTGCCGGCGTAAGCAATCCTTTATGGTTTATAGGGGGAGAACGGCGGATACCTCTATGGGGTACGGAAAGTACCAAAGGCTGGTATGGGAAGTACCAATGTTTGGTACGTCGGATACCAACGTTTGGTACAACGGCTACCAACATAGGGTACGATGAATACCAACCGTTGGTATTGTCGGTATCCCACGGTGATATTCATTGTACCCAATGGAGGTATAGGTTTATGTCTATATAGAGAAAGATATAATACAGTGAAAGGAGTTATAACTTCGGGTTGTAAACGTAATCCACCGCTTTTTGGGCTTTCAGCGACGCTTGTACGTCTATCAGCCGTTGGTTGCTGCTGCCACGGAAGTAGAGGTCTTCGTCACGCAGCTCTTCTTTGAATTTGCCGTCCACCAGCACGTCGATGTACTCCAACAGTTTTGCCTGGCGGGGATTGTGCAGTAACGTTTCAAATGTATACCCCGTATAGCACCAGATGTTCTTCCGGCTCTGCCGCTTGATGGCATGTGCCAGTTCGGTGAAGCCTTCGGGCTGGTACATAGGGTCGCCACCGCTGAATGTCACATCGGCAAAGCTGTCGGCAAGCACCTTTTGCAGTATTTCATCGGTGCTCATCCAGCGTCCGCGGTTGATGTCCCACGATTCCGGATTATGACAGCCCGGACATCCGTTGGGACATCCGGCTGCGTAGATGGCGGTACGGAATCCCGGACCGTCCACCGTAGTATCTTCTATTATATCAAGAATGGAAAGCACTATTCAACTTTTAATTTTCATGTATTACTCTGTCGTTCAGCTCGGCGAGCTTGGCTTGATTCCAACGGTCGGTAGTACCTACCAGATAGCCGGTGATGCGCTGTAGCTTGTCGATGTGGGTGCTGCCGCACTTGGGACAGGCTTCCAGGTTGACGGTAGAGTTTTCGTATCCGCAGTCCAGGCAGCGGTTGCGGTTGTGATTTACCGAGCCGTAACCGATGTTGTACCGGTCCATCATGTCCACCACACGCATAATGACTTCGGGGTTGTGGGTGGCGTCGCCGTCAATTTCTACATAGAAGATGTGTCCGCCGCGGGTCAGGTCGTGGTAGGGGGCTTCGATTTCGGCTTTGTGGCGGGCGCTGCACTTGTAGTACACGGGCACGTGGTTGGAGTTGGTGTAATAATCACGGTCCGTAATGCCCGGCAAGCAGCCGAACTTCTTGCGGTCTACACGTGTGAACTTGCCCGACAGCCCTTCGGCAGGCGTGGCCAGTACGCTGTAATTATGCTGGTATTGGTCGGAGAACTGGTTGGCACGGTCGCGCATGTAAGTCACGATTCTGAGTCCCAGTTCCTGAGCCTCTTCCGACTCTCCGTGATGCTTGCCCAAAAGCGCCACAAGACATTCCGCCAGACCGATGAACCCGATGCCCAGCGTACCCTGATTGATTACGGACGAGATGTCGTCGTTCGGTTTGAGCTTGTCGCAGCCTATCCACAAAGCGGACATCAGCAGAGGGAACTGCTTGGCGAACGCTGTCTTCTGGAACTCCATGCGTTCATGCAGTTGGCGTGCGGTAATGTCGAGCATGGCATCCAGCTTGGCGAAGAAACGGGCGATGCGCTGTTCCTTATCCGTAATGCCCATGCACTCTATGGCAAGGCGCACAATGTTGATTGTGGAGAAAGACAGGTTGCCGCGTCCGATGGATGTCTTGGGGCCGAAACGGTTTTCGAATACGCGTGTACGGCATCCCATGGTGGCTACTTCGTGCTCGTAGCGTTTCGGGTCGTCGGCTTTCCAGTCGTCACTTTGGTTGAAGGTGGCGTCCAGGTTCAGGAAGTTCGGGAAGAAACGGCGTGCGGTGACCTTGCAGGCAAGTTGGTAGAGGTCGTAGTTGCGGTCTTCGGGCAGATAGCTTACGCCGCGTTTCTTTTTCCATATCTGAATGGGGAAGATGGCCGTTTCGCCGTTGCCCACGCCCTGGTACGTGCTTTTCAGCAGTTCGCGGATGATGCAGCGTCCTTCGGCGGAAGTATCCGTACCGTAGTTGATGGAGCTGAATACCACCTGGTTGCCGCCGCGCGAGTGTATCGTGTTCATGTTGTGGATGAACGCTTCCATGGACTGATGCACGCGGGCTACGGTCTTGTTCACGGCATGCTGGATGATGCGCTGCTCGCCGGTGAGGCCGTCCAGCGGCTGTTGCAGGTAATCGGTGAGCTCTTTCCGGTAGAGATGTGAGTAATCCTCACCGTTCAGCTCTTCCAGGTTCTTTACTTCCTCGATGAAGCTGTTGCGCACGTAGGGAGCGAGGTAGAAGTCGAACGCGGGAATCGCTTGTCCGCCGTGCATTTCGTTCTGGGCGGTTTCCAATGAGATGCAGCCCAGTATGCTGGCGGTTTCAATGCGTTTCGCAGGGCGCGACTCTCCGTGTCCGGCAGAGAAGCCGTATGTAAGGATGCGATCCAGCGGGTGCTGTACGCAAGTCAGGCTTTTGGTGGGGTAATAATCCTTATCGTGGATGTGCAGATAGTTTTGGCTGACGGCATCCAGCACTTCTTCGCTCAGTAGATAGTCGTCAACGAAGGGTTTGGTGGTTTCGCTGGCAAACTTCATCATCATGCCCGCCGGGGTGTCGGCGTTCATATTGGCATTCTCACGGGTGATGTCGTTGGATTTGATGTTGATGATTTCCAGAAACATATCGCGCGTTTTCGCCTTGCGGGCAATGCTGCGCTGGTTGCGGTAGGCAATGTATTTCTGTGCTACATCTTTACGGCTGCTCTTCATCAGTTCCATTTCCACCAGGTCCTGAATGGCTTCCACCGTCATCTGGGCATCGCCCTTAAAGGAGATGTGGTCGGTGATCTGGCGTATCAGTTGCATGTCTTCTCCCTTGTCCGTATGGAGCATGGCCTTGCGGATGGCAGTTACTATTTTCTCTTCATTGAAGCCGACGATGCGCCCGTCACGCTTGAGTACCGTTTGTATCATGTTGATTGTATTTTTAGATTTTACAAATAGGAGTTAATTGCGAAACAAAGGTATGATAGTTTTCTGTAAGTTTTCTGTTTTGGAAAACTTTTGTTGGATTAAAAATGGTTAATGTGTTGATAATCAAATATGCTTTGTTGTAAAATGGAAAACTTTATAGAATTCGATGCTTTTACAATTGTATCTTATTGATAATTATGAGATAATATATCTGTCAATCTATTTCAAAATGACAGATGAGAAATAGGGATTTTATTTGTTGTTTTCTTAAATACTTTGGTTATATTTGCTTCTCTTTGTTCTTTGTATGAATAGGGTAAAAACTTGAATTTCTAACTATTATCAGTTAAAAGAAAAGTGAATATGGGAAAACTGTTTCCACCTTTTAAGGTCGATATTGCGGGAGCATTATGTGTACCTTTTGCGTTGCGGGATGCAAGAAGCCGATATCAGCACGGGCAAATCAGCCTGTCGGCATTGCGTGCCATTGAAAATAAGGAAATATGCAAATTAATGGAGCGATTGAAGCTGGAAGGTATAGAAGTTGTGACAGATGGCGGATTTCGGAGTTATGACTTTTTGGAAGGCTGGGAAGGTATCCGTTGCAGAGACAATGCTGATTCTTCATTGGAAAAGAAGCTGGAAGTGACCAGCAGAATCGGTTTGCTTCATCACCCTATCCTTGAAGATTTTGTTTTTTTGCTAAAGAATACCGCGGAAAATGTATTGCCAAAGCAGCATATACCGTCGCCCGGCAAAATGCTGATGAGGATTCTTCGTGAAACGGAAGCCGGGTGCTTGAAGTCGGTTTATCCGGATTTGAATATATTGTTGGATGATTTGGCTGTCGCTTATAAGAAGTTATTGGAAGGGTTGTATGAGGCGGGTTGCCGTTATGTACAGTTCGAGGGAGTCAAATCCATGCTGACCGATGAAGCTGCCCGTCTTAACAACCGGGTACTGCGCGAGCGTCCCGAAGGATTGTTTGTAGCGTTTCATGCCGCAACGGATATGTTGATACGGTTGCACGGGGCGGATGCTTACTTCTTGAATTACGATTGTGGAATTTGCGACCGTAGCCGTCTGCTGTGGTTTGTGCATGAACGGGAAGCTGTGTTTGGCTTTGTGCTTTCTTATTACCCCGATGAGGAAGAACTGGATGAATTGCAGGCCAAGATGGAAGAAGTGCTGAATTATATACCGATGAAGCATTTGACACTCTGTCTGCCCGATGCGGATAACCTTCTCAATCCTTCGGAAGAGGATGAGGTGAAACAGTGGAAGACTGTGAGGTTGGCTAAGGATATGGCAAACCGTATATTCTCAGTCTGAATGCACACGCTGTTCATCTGAGCATGTTATTATGCCGGTTGCGTATTTCAGTCTGCCGGTCTGCGTGGCCGCAAGCCAATTCTATAAAATCAACGAATGTGTGTCAAAACTAAAATCCGTTTACTATTTGTTTCTTTTTTAGACACGGATTACACGGAAAACACGGATTTCACAAATTTTCTTTATTCTTTTTTTGTGAAATCCGTGTTTTCCGTGTAATCCGTGCCTAAAAGAAATCGTCAAGTGTATTTTGACACATCTCCGTTGGTCTTATATTCTGCCGGCTTTCTTTGCTTATTTAAGAACCTCAGCCAATTTTTCTTGCAATTCTTCTCCGTGCAAGCCGCGTGCAAGGATGATTCCGTCACCGTCAATCAGTACAGTGTGAGGAATGCTGCTTACGGCATACAACTTGGCGCCTTCGCAGTTCCAGTATTTCAGGTCGGACATCTGCGGCCAGGTGATATTCAGTTTCTTGATAGCCTCTTTCCAGGAATCACCGCTCTGGTCTAAGGAAACGCCTACAATCTCGAAATTCTTGTTCTTGTATTTGGCGTATGCCTCTACCAGATTGGGCATTTCGCGACGGCACGGGCCACACCAGCTTGCCCAGAAGTCAACGAGCACTGTTTTGCCCTTGCCCACATAGTCGGACAGTTTTACCGTTTTTCCTTCGGGGGTCTGCATTTCAAAGTCCGTAAACTTCTGACCTACGGCAGTGGCTTTCATCTTTTCTACGTTCTCCTTGATGCGGATGATGGTTTCGTCGTTGTTGTATGCTGCGGGGATTTGCGACATCAGCGGATCGAGTTCTTCCACATCCATGTAATAATGGTTCTTCTTGAGCAGGAATACTCCCACTGCGTTATTGATGTTTTGTTTGATTCCCTCTTTGGCAGTGGCGATATATTGCTCTTCCAGGTCATTCATCTGCTTGGCTTTGGCTTCGCGCTGTTCGTCTGTCAGGGCTGTGTCGGACATGGACTGGTAGATGGCGTTCATCTGTCGGTTCAGCTCGTTTTGCTTGTCCCGGATGCGTTGGTAAATATCATTGTTGGCTGTACCGGTGGCAGAGTCGCCTTCGCCGGAAGTCAGTTTGATGTTGATTGCTCCGTTTTCGAGGAAGAAGTCCATCAGCACACCTTCTTTCCCGGAGGGTTGGCACGTGATATAGCGGTTCACAGCACTGTCCTGCGTTCCTTTGAAGGTGAAGGTTCCGTTGGTGATGACTGCAGAATCGAGTTTTACGAGCTGGCGGCCTTCTGCGGTTTGCAGATAAACGGTATCGCCATCGGCAGCGCCTTCTACTGTTCCGGTTACGGTGTAACCTTTGTTTCCGCTGTTACAAGCTGCGAATACGGCAGCGGCAGCGAGCAGGTAAGTTAATTTTTTCATTGCTTTGTTCATTTAATAAATAAATAGTTGCAGCAAAGATAATAATAAAAAATCCTCACCGGCATAACCAATGAGGATTTTATGTTTTTTGTCCCTTTTTTACAAGGATAGCTCTGCTTTTTATTCAGCAGCAGCTTCTGCTGCGGGAGCTTCTTCAGCCGGATCTTCGGTTGCTTCTTCTGCAGGTGCTTCAGCGGCAGCCTTAGCAGCTTCTTCAGCAGCTTTCTTTTCGGCCAGTGCCTTAGCTTTCACTTCATTTACTTTCTTTTCAGCTTCCAGACGTGCTTTGGCTTCAGCTTTCTTAGCTTCTTCTTCCTTAGCTTTCAGAGCAGCCAAACCGCTTTGTTTGTTGTTCTTCCAAGCTTCGAATTTAGCTTCTGCTTCTGCTTCGCCGAATGCGCCTTTTGCTACACCGCCAAGAAGGTGTTTCTTCATGTAAACGCCTTCGCGAGAGAGGATGTTGCGAACAGTGTCGGTAGGTTGTGCACCTTTCAATACCCAGTCAAGTGCGCGGTCGAACTTCAAATCTACTGTGGCAGGATTGGTGTTAGGGTTGTAAGTACCAATCTTCTCAATAAATTTACCATCACGTGGTGCTCTTACGTCTGCAATTACGATAGAGTAGAAAGCATAGCTTTTACGTCCATGTCTCTGCAATCTGATTTTTGTTGCCATTTAAATAAATGTTTTTAGTTAATGATTTGAATTATGCTGCTATCTCGTAACAGCGGGCGCAAAGATACGCTTTTTCTTTTGATTGACAAAGAGTTTGCCTGATATTTTCATTATCGTGCCATAAATGCGTTTCTGTGTGAAAGACGGATGTGATTGTGTCCTGTTCTTTAAAATGTCTCCCTGCCGTGCCCGGCTGTAATCTGCTTAAATTTCACTTTTTCAACAAATTAACCCTATAGGTATTATCCTCTTATTTGTCCCCCTCTCATTTTTCCCGGTTTCATTGTTTCCACGTAATTTTGCCTTATCCGACAAACGATAACATATCAGGAACAAACGGACCTATGTTGTCTTTGCTGGCAGACGAAAACTTTTAATACTAACACTAAAAACAGATTTGTAACAATGAAGAAAATTACAGCAATTTCAGTTGTTTCCCTGCTTTTACTCGCTTCCTGCGGCGGCAAGGGAAAGGATGCCGCTTCCATGGATTATGGATTGGAAGAAGCAAACGAGGTAATATCCTATTACAACACAAGCATCGACATCACCAAGAAAATGGTGGACATGGGAGAGATCTCCAAGATTATCGATTATATGCAGAAAAACGGTAAGACTCTTGTAGCGCCCGTTGTTATCCGCACGCCGGTTTCCGCAACAGACACGACTGCTTTATTGAACCCCGGCGATTGCTTCCCGTCCTCGGCTGCCGACAGTCTGAAGATGTACTACCGTCGTTTCTTCGATGTGTCCAAGCGTCTGTATGCCAATTATGATGCTTACCGCGCCTACATCAAGGCCGAAGACTATAAGGACGACAACTATGCCAAAGGTAATGAAATCTGTAAGGAAGAGAAAGAGTTGGCAGAACAGATTCCCGGACTTCGTTCCCAAATCTATGCCCTGCTTACTCCCTATGCCGATAAAGCCGAAGAGGCCACACTGATGGATAATCCGCTGAAGGACCATATCCTTGCAGGAAAGGCTTTGATTTTTGAGATAGAGAAGACTTTGGAACTCTATTCGCCCGAAGCCAAGAAAGAAGATTTGCAGGCTGCTTACGATGCTGTCAACGCCAAGAAAGAGGCAGCTTCGAAGTTGGAGAAGAAAGCGGATTTCCAGAGTGAGATGTCGAACTACGATAATTTGCTGAAGTATGTGGACAAGTTTCTGGGAGAACTCCGCAAGCAACTGCGCGACGGAAAGTTCACCGAGGATGGTTATAATGATTTAGTATCCGAATATAATGACGTAATCAGCCGTTACAATAGTTTTATAAACTGATCGGCGTTCGGAATACAGCCGGTGTCCGGGAAGAACTATGAGTATCTTCCCGGATACCTTATTAATATGGCGAGTATGGCGCAGGCTCCCATGCAGAACGGGTAGTACAGATTGCCTATGATGCTGAGCGGCGAGATGCCCGCCAGTCCTGCGGCTATCAGCATTTGTGCGCCGTAAGGGATAATGCCCTGAATGAGACAGGAAAATGTATCCAGTATGCTTGCTGTTTTCCGGCGGTCCAGGTGAAAGCGTTTGGCTATGTCTTTGGCGATGGGACCGGTGGTGATGATGGCAATGGTGTTGTTGGCGGTGCAAAGATTGGCTACACTCACCAGTGCGGCTATACTGAATTCCGCACCCCGCTTGCCTGTGACGTGGCGGGTGAGGCGGGTGATGACAAAGTCGATACCGCCGTTGTAGCGGATTGTTTCCAGCATTCCGCCTGCCAACAGGGTGATGATGATAAGTTCGCCCATACCGGTGATACCCGTTCCCATAGCGCCGAACCAATCGAAGAAAGCGGTGCTTGCATTCATGTTTTCGGCAGGAGTGACGTCGAAGACGCCCGTTGCCGTGCAAATGCCGATGATTCCCGTAGAGACGATGCCAAGTAGCAAAACCACCATCACATTGACTCCGGTTATTGCCGTACCCAGTACGATAAGGTAGGGGATTACCTTTATCCATTCAATCTCGTATATCTGCGGAACGGCGGATAAGGAAAGTCCCTGAATTACATAGATGCCCAGTACAACCAGTGCAGCCGGCACTACAATCATGAAATTTATTTTGAACTTGTCCCTCATCACACAATCCTGCGTTTTGGTAGATGCAATGGTGGTGTCTGATATGAAGGAAAGATTGTCTCCGAAGAACGAACCGCCCACTACAATGGCTGTCATATAAGGCAGGTCGATACCGGTTTTCTCTGCCAGTCCCACCGCTACCGGAGTCAGGGCAACGATTGTTCCCACGCTTGTACCGATGGATAGGGAGATGAAACAGGCGGCGATGAAAATACCCGCCAGCAGCAGATTGTCCGGCAGGATATGCAGGGTCAGGTTTACAGTGGCGTCGATAGCTCCCATCTGTTTGGCGCTTTGCGCAAACGCTCCGGCAAGGACAAATATCCATATCATCAGCAATATGTTCTTGTTACCGGCGCCGACGGAGAACTGATAGATGCGTTGTTCCAGCTTCAGTCCCCGCGTAATGGCAATGGCGTAGCAGGACGACAGCAGAAAAGCTACCGTTATCGGCACTTTATAGAAATCATTTATAAGCAGTGATGTGATGAGGTATAAACAAAGAAATACAGCCAACGGACTCAGCGACCACCAGCCGCCCTTTTGCTTGGGAGAGGTATTTGTATCTGCGGACATACTTTCTATCATGAGTTTATAAGAACGATTGTTTTGAGTAAATCGGCTGCAAAGATACAAAAACGGATGGAATTCTGGTCATATCTAAATATTCGGACAGAAGAACAAAAGAACAAAAAAGGAAAAATTTTATTTTTCTGGTAACATTACCTATTTTTATTCTTTTGTTCTTCTGTCCGAATTATTGTGGAATACCCGTCAACATCAGACGGTAATTCCGTGCACTCGGGCTATGAGCGCTTGCCGTTACAGTGTCACCCCTGTCTTGAAAATGGCGATTTCTTTATAACCTTTCTTTTCATTGTTCACAAACTCGCCGCTTGCTACGCGGATAATGTAGTCGACGAAACGTTCGCAAGTCTTTTCCATCGGTTCGTTTTCAAGGATAACGCCGGCGTTGAAGTCAATCCAGCCCGGTTTGTTCTTGGCGAGGGTGGAGTTGGTGGAAATCTTCATGGTCGGTACGTACGTTCCGAACGGCGTTCCGCGGCCTGTTGTAAACAATACTATGTGGCATCCGCACGAAGCCAGGGCGGTGGCGGCAACCAGGTCGTTTCCCGGAGCGGAAAGCAGGTTCAGGCCTTTTACTTTCAGGCGTTCGCCATAAGGAAGTACACCTTCCACATAGCTTTTGCCGCACTTCTGGGTGCATCCCAAAGCCTTGTCTTCCAGTGTGGAGATACCACCTGCCTTGTTGCCCGGCGACGGATTCTCACCTACCGGTTCGCCATGCGAGAGGAAGTATTCCTTGAAGTCGTTAATCAGCTTTACGGTTTCTTCAAACAGTTCTTTGTTGCGGCAACGGTTCATCAGGATTGTTTCCGCACCGAACATTTCGGGCACTTCCGTCAATACACTCGTACCGCCTTGTGCAATGAGGAAGTCGGAGAACATGCCCAGCAGCGGATTAGCCGTAATGCCGGAGAATCCGTCAGAACCGCCGCATTTCAAACCTACACGCAATTCGCTCAGAGGCACGTCCACACGTTCGTCCTTGCTGGCTTTCGCGTAGAGTTCGCGCAGCAGTTTCATACCTTCTTCGTATTCGTCGCCCACTTTTTGCGTCACCATGAACTTTACACGGTCGGAATCGTATTCACCCAAAAACTCGCGGAATACATCCGGCTGGTTGTTTTCGCATCCCAAACCTACCACAAGCACGGCGCCTGCATTGGGGTGCAGCACCATGTCGCGCAGTATTTTCTTGGTGTTTTCGTGGTCGTCGCCCAGTTGCGAACAGCCGTAGTTGTGCGGGAATGCCATGATTGCATCCACGCCTTTGCCGTCTGTCTCGCGGCGCAGGCCTTCTGCCAGTTGGTTGACAATGCCGTTTACGCAACCCACCGTGGGGATAATCCATATTTCGTTGCGTACTCCCACATCGCCGTTTTTGCGGCGGTATCCTTTAAATGTCAGGTCCTTGTGCGGAATGTCCAGTTTCACTTCGGTGGGGTTGTACGTATATTCCAGCAGTCCGGCAAGATTGGTCCTGATGTTGTTTTCGTTTATCCAGTCGCCTTGTTTCCGTGCGGTGCGGGCGTGTCCTATGGGATAACCGTATTTAATTACATTCTCGCCTTCCGCAAAATCTTTCAGCGCGAATTTATGTCCGGCGGGGATATCCTCGTTCAGGATGATTTCCTTGCCGTCTACTATGAGTTTTTCACCGGCCGGAAGTGCTGTGATAGCCACCGCAACGTTGTCGGCCGAGTTGATTTTCAGGTACTTTGTTTCCATATACTATGTTTTAATTGGTTTCGTTCGATAGTGTCGTATTACAGTTCCATTGCCTGATTGCCCGGCACTCTTATCTGTTATAATAGAATTCTATATTTTCTTTTGTCAGCAAGTCAATCGGCATGAAGTTCTCCCTTGCGATTTCTTTTTTCAGAATCAGGTGGTCGCACAGCGCTTTAATGCCGTCGAAGCCCTGCAGGGTAGGCTGTTGGGCGATAAGGAAGAAAATGCTTCCTTCTTTCAGGCAGTCCACATTGCGTTTCAGCAGGTCGTACCCCATAAGGTTGAAATCTGTTTTCCGGTGTCTTTGCAGGTACTCTCCGATGATGTATGCTTTGGAGTTGAATGTGATGCCGTTCTTTACGGTGGGATGGGTGCGGAAGAAATCATCCAGCATCTGTGCATCTTCACCGTCGCGTTTGGCGTGCAAATCCAGTTCCCAGATGCGACAGCCGGGATGATGCTCGCGCATATATTCTCGGAAACCGATTTCCCGCCGTTCCTGTTGGTTCGAACCTACAATGCCTTCGTTTATCTTGCGGAAGATAACGATTTCCTGTGCATCCTCACCGGCAAGCAGCATCAGCATACGTGCGGCAAAATACCCGCTTTGGTGTGAATTCTGTCCGAAGAAAGAGAGGGCGGGAGCTTCCTTGATATTCGAGTCTATATATATATAAGGTATATCCAGCTTTTCAAGTTCATCGGTAAAGGGAGTGGTGTACTGCGGGGCAGTGGGGGCAAACAACACACCGTCGGGCGTCATTTCCACGATACTGCGGGCTTCCCGGGCGAAGGAGCGGTAATCGTACGGGTCGTAGTACCTCAGCTTCACGGTGATGTTGAAATCCGAGTAGGTGGTCAGCGCTTCGTGTATGCCGCTTTCCACTTCGGTCCAATATTCTCCGGTTTCGTGCTGGGGTAGCAGGCAGGCAAAGGCGTACTTCTTATTGGAAGCCAATGCGCTGGCGTACATATTGGGCTGGTAGTTCAGTTTCTCCAGAATTTCTTCCACGCGTTTGCGGCTGGCTTCCGACACTCCGCTACGTCCGTGGATGACGCGGTCTACGGTTCCTACCGACACATCGGCCATCTTGGCGATGTCTTTGATTCTTATTCTTTCCGGCGTATTCATGGTTTTACTCATGGTTTTTTGTGCCCGTGCACAATAATAATCTAAATATTTTCGATACAAATATATAACAATTTTTGTAATTACGAAAATTGTTGTATCTTTGTGCCCGCACACGAAAGCTATGAAGAACAAGCTGTCTTTTAGTTTACTCTGCATGGTATCAGGTGTTTAGCTTTTTAATAGGAGCTGATGTGATAATTTGAAAGAAACAATTTAATCATAGTATTTAATAAAAACATAGAATTATGGGAAAGAAAGTCGTTACATTAGGTGAGATTATGTTGAGACTGTCCACTCCGGGCAACACTCGTTTCGTACAGTCCGATTCTTTTGATGTAGTATATGGCGGCGGTGAGGCTAACGTTGCTGTCAGCTGTGCCAACTACGGTCATGATGCTTACTTTGTAACAAAATTGCCGAAACACGAAATCGGTCAGTCGGCAGTGAACGCTTTGCGCAAATATGGTGTAAAGACAGACTTCATCGCACGTGGTGGCGACCGCGTAGGTATCTATTATCTGGAAACCGGTGCATCTATGCGTCCCAGCAAGGTGATTTACGACCGTGCCCATTCTGCAATTGCTGAAGCCGATGCAGCAGATTTCGATTTCGACGCTATCATGGAAGGTGCAGACTGGTTCCACTGGTCAGGTATCACTCCCGCTATCTCCGACAAGGCTGCCGAACTTACCCGTCTGGCTTGCGAAGCTGCCAAGCGTCACGGCGTTACGGTATCGGTAGACCTTAACTTCCGTAAGAAACTTTGGACAAAGGAAAAAGCTCAGTCCATCATGAAACCGTTGATGCAATACGTAGACGTTTGCATCGGCAACGAAGAAGACGCCGAACTCTGCCTCGGTTTCAAACCCGATGCCGATGTAGAAGGCGGTAAGACAGATGCAGAAGGCTACAAAGGCATCTTCAAGGCTATGGCTAAGGAATTCGGTTTCAAATACGTTATTTCTACATTGCGCGAATCATTCTCGGCAACGCACAACGGTTGGAAAGCAATGATTTACAACGGTGAGGAATTCTACGAATCAAAACGTTACGATATCAATCCGATCATCGACCGTGTAGGTGGCGGTGACTCTTTCTCAGGCGGTATTATCCACGGTTTGCTGACTAAGCCCAACCAGGGCGCTGCCCTCGAATTCGCAGTGGCTGCTTCCGCTTTGAAGCACACTATCAACGGTGACTTCAACCTCGTTTCAGTTGAGGAGGTAGAAGCGCTGGCAGGCGGTGACGCAAGCGGTCGTGTACAACGCTAATGATTTTTTTCAGGCACGGATTCCAGTGTAATAATTACGCAGAACACGCTACTAATCCGTGTCTGAAAGAACAGAAAAAGAGTTATTTCCATACATTAAATTACTGATTAATACAATGGCAAAATTTGATAAAATAGCCGTATTGAACAAAATTGGTTCAACCGGTATGGTTCCTGTATTCTACCACAAAGATGCAGAAGTGGCAAAGAAAGTAGTGAAAGCTTGTTACGATGGTGGTGTTCGTGCATTCGAGTTTACCAACCGCGGTGACTTTGCTCACGAAGTATTTGCAGAAGTTGTGAAGTTCGCAGCAAAAGAATGCCCTGAAATGGCTATGGGTGTAGGTTCTATCGTAGACCCTGCTACTGCGGCACTGTACCTGCAATTGGGTGCAAATTTCATTGTAGGTCCGTTGTTCAACCCCGAAATCGCTAAGATTTGCAACCGCCGTCTGGTGGCTTACACTCCGGGATGCGGAAGCGTTTCAGAAGTAGGTTTCGCACAGGAAGCAGGTTGCGACCTTTGCAAGATATTCCCGGGTGATGTACTGGGCACTAAACTCGTAAAAGGCCTGTTGGCTCCGATGCCGTGGTCTAAGCTGATGGTTACCGGCGGTGTGGAACCGACACAGGAAAACCTGACTTCTTGGATTAAAGCCGGCGTATTCTGCGTAGGTATGGGTTCCAAGCTCTTCCCGAGCGATAAGGTTGCTGCCGAGGACTGGACTTACGTTACGGAGAAATGTAAGGAAGCTTTGGCTTACATTGCAGAAGCAAGAAAGTAATTATTATATTTCATTTTGTTTAAAGGTGTTTAAAGGGGACAACCATCGAGGTGCTACGGCACTTCGGTGGTTTGTTTTTTTTATACCCGGTGTAATGCTTTCGGCGGATAGTGTGTCACATTGGTAGCATTTTAACTGTTTACAAGTGTAAAAGAGACGCTTAATCTCTAAAACAATGTTATAAAACACACACTTCTTTCCCCTCCTGTTTGCGCACACGGAAAAAAGTATTACCTTTGCAATGCAGTTGGGAAATTGCTCTTATAAAAGAATAAAAAGATATAAAGTTTTCAGTATAGGTAATTAGTTAAGAGGTAAAAAGATTGAATTAATTCATAGGTAAAAGTTTTAGATTAAAGTAGGTAATTAGAAAAAGGTAAAAGTTAAACATTAAATGTTATTTAATAGGTAATTGAAGTTTGTTTTTTAGAGGTAAAAAGAAAGATTGATTTTCAGGTAACAAAAATTTGATGCAAGTAAAAAAAAGAAAAGCCTTTGGGCTTTTCTTACACGAGGCGAGGGGTTCGGAAGAGCTTGCTCGTTTTTTTATTTCTGTATTTTATGCTCACTTTTTTGTATATTCTGTCCAAACTCTTCCCGTTTTTTGTATCTTTGTAACGAATGTCCGGCAGGCAGGCTTTCCGGAACATAGAACAACAGGCTTAAATTGCATGGATTTTGGAACACTTGTTATATACTCTTGATTGGTTGCTATACATTTTATTCGCGATAAATGTGGCATATCTGCTGGTGTGTAGTCTGGCATCGCTGTGCCAGTACAAACCGTTCGTTACCGCACCGGCCCGGACAAGCAAGCGTTTTGCTGTGTTCATTGCCGCTTATCGCGAAGATGCGGTTATATTGCCTACCGTGCATGCCTGTCTGGCGCAGGATTATCCGGACGACAGATATGATGTTGTGGTTATTTCGGACCACATGCAACCCGAAACCAATGCAGTTTTGTCTTCACTCCCCATAAAGCTGCTTCAAGTCGATTTTGAGAAGAGCACCAATACCAAATCCCTGCAAGCAGCCCTCGGATATCTGGATAAAGCCGCTTACGACATAGCATTGGTAATAGATGCGGATAACATTATTGCTCCTTCCTACCTGTCCGAGCTGAACGATGCTTTCTCCGTGTCCGGCGTCCGGGTAGTACAGACACATCGTGTGGCCAAGAATCTGAATACCGGTATGGCCTATCTGGATGCAATCAGCGAGGAGATAAACAATTCCATATTCCGTTTGGGACATGTCAATTTGGGAATGTCGGCGGCTCTGATAGGTTCGGGCATGGCCTTTGAATATCCCTTGTTTTACGATGCGATGATGGATAACACCTCTGTGGGCGGTTTTGACCGCGTGCTGGAAATGAAGCTTCTTTATAAGGGCATACACATTCATTATCTGCCCGATACTATCGTCAGGGACGAGAAGATACAGAAAGCGAACAGCTTTTACAGGCAGCGTCGCCGTTGGCTGTCCGCCCAGTATTACAGTTTCTTTGAATTTGCCAATCACCTGCTACCTGCCATTCGCAGCGGGAAGTGGGACTTCTGCGATAAGCTTTATCAGCAAATCTCTCTTTCCAGAGTGTTGCTGCTGGGCTTTGTGTTCATAATTTCCCTCGCACATTCCCTGTTCGCGTCTCCGTCGGCCTGTAAATGGTGGGGGATTTTCACTCTGTTGCTGTTGGCGCTGGCTCTCGCCATTCCCCGCAAATATTGGAAATGGCGTTTGCTGAAAGCGGTTTGTTGGGTTCCTTACTCTTTCCTGCTGATGCTTTTGAACCTGTTCCGGCTGAAGGAAGCGAACAGGCGGTTTATTCATACCATGCACGGAGTCGATTGAAAAATTATGCCATGGAACGGAACGTCCCCGAAATATCAGTGATAGTGCCTGTATATAACGTCGAGCAATACTTGGCTGAATGTATAAGCAGCATTTTATCGCAAACGTTTACTGATTTCGAGTTGCTGTTGGTAGATGACGGCAGCCCGGACCGTTGCGGGGAAATCTGTGATGAATATGCGGGTAAGGATAAGAGGGTAAGAGTTTTCCATCAGGAAAATGCAGGGTTGAGTTGTGCCCGGAACAAAGGGCTGGAGCACGCATCGGGGACTTATATTGCATTTGTCGATTCGGACGATTACGTCACTTCCACCTATTTGCAGGAGCTTTACGCATCATTGCCTGCCGATAAGTCTCAAAGAGGAACGGTAATTTGCGGGTTCGATAAACTGTTTCCCGACGGTTCTTTGCATACCGTTCATGTTCCGCAACAAACCATCTTGCCGATGGACTGTTCGCGTGTGCTTGCAGAACTGGTTGGAAAGTACGTAATGTATGCCTGGGCAAAGCTGTATGACAACAGGCTGATAAAGGAACACGGTATCCGGTTTGTTCCTGCTGTGTCGGGATTGGAAGATATGCTCTTTATGCTCGACTATCTTCCTTATTCGGATTATCTGCTTATCCGCGATACTTCCACCTATATATATAGGGTGGGATATTCTATGGCTACATTATCCACTTGCATAAAAGATTTCCGCAGCGAATACGCCGCTTTTTCCAACTATCTGGAAAGAGTATGCCGATATAAGGAAACCTATCGGTTGGAGGATTCCTCTTTGGTCGGGGTATGGGATTCATTAACGGTGTTTTTTCATAAAATCCTGTTGGCAGTCTATAAGAAAGAGAATCATTATAGCCGAAAAGAGCGGATTGTTTTTTTGCGTCAGTTGCTTTCATCCCACAGGAGGTGGATAGAAGAATGCTTCTCTCCCCGGTATAAGGCGGATAAGTTCTCAAGGTTTTTGCTGGTCAATGTCGGTGCGGTTGCTTTTGATGCGTGGATGCGCTGCCTGTGGGGAATTAAGTTCAGGTATATGTTTGGAGCGGAAAGATGATGGAACAATGTGTCATATCTGTAATAATACCGGTCTATAAGGCAGAAAAATACCTTTCCCGTTGTATCGCAAGTCTGCTTGCCCAGTCTTTTACGGCTTTTGAATTGTTGTTAATCGATGACGGCAGTCCTGACAACAGCGGCAAGATATGCCATGACTGGGCTGAAAGAGACTGCCGCATCCGTGTGCTGCATCAGAGGAATGCAGGTGTCAGTACGGCCCGCAACAAGGGGCTGGATGAAGCGAAAGGAGCGTATATCGTTTTTGTCGATTCGGACGATTATGTAGGTACGGACTATCTGAAACATCTCTATGAAGAGAGACCTTTGAACCTGGACTCTATTGTAGTACAGGGCTTTACAGTTGTGTCGGAGCAGGCTGACAGGCAATATACAACCTCTTTTATTCCGTCGGTCTATACCGGTAGAGAAGTCAGGGAGCTGTTTCTCAATGATGAGATGCGGGATATGCGGGGACCGGTTGCCAAACTTTTCAGCCGGGTTCTCATTGAGCGGTTGGGGTTACGCTTTCCAGCAGAGATTTCTTTCGGTGAAGATACGATATTCAATTTTCAATATTTGTTTCATTGCCGGCAGGTGGTTGTAGGCAGCCATGTAGATTATGTCTATTGCGACGTACCCGGTTCTTTGACAAAGCGTCTGAATGATTTTGCATCGGAGTATGCAACTTTCAAATTATATAAATCGATTACTGTACGGCTTGCCGGAAAGTTAGACTTGAATGTGGCGGATATGAGAACAGCTTTCTCCTTTGTCGTGCTGTTTTTCCAGCGTGCATTGATTGCCGACTATCGCTCTGCCGGGAAAGTTCCTTTCTCATTACGGACACAACATTTGCGCCGGTTGGCAGCGGAACAGCGCTCTTTCATGAAAGAGTTTTATCATCCCGGATATAAAGCGGACAAGTGGGGCAGGCAGTTCCTGTTGCATGGTTTCTGCTTTTGTTATAATCTCTATATGTCCATACTTTGCAGTTGCCGGTTCAGGTACGTATTCGGTTATCCCGAAAAGGCATAGGGCAGGTTTGGTTTCATTTTACGATAAGAAGAAATGGAAATTCTATATTCAATCATTATTCCCCATAAGGACATACCTTGCCTGTTGCAACGGTGTCTCGACTTCATTCCGTCAAGGGACGATGTGCAGATTATCGTGGCAGATGATGACAGTTCTCCGGATGTTGTGGACTTTGCTCATTTTCCGGGCAGTGACAGGACGGATGTGGAGATTCTCTTTACCAAAGAGGGCAGAGGAGCCGGTTATGCCCGTAATTGCGGACTTGCCAGAGCCAAAGGCAGATGGCTGGTATTTGCGGATGCCGATGATTTCTTTCTGCCCGGCTTCCTGAACGTATTGGATACTTACCGGAATACGGACTATGACTTGATTACGTTCCGTGCGGAAACAGTCGATTCGGATACACTGGCTCCGGTTCCGTCACGCCAGATCCATAATGGGAAAATAGCGGAGGACATGGACCTTGAAATTCTGAAATACCGTAACGACGTACCCTGGGCTAAGATGGTTTCCGCAGAATTGGTACGCAGATACCGTATTTGCTTTGATGAAACGGTTGCCGCCAACGATGCCATGTTTGCCGCTTATGTGGATTATCATGCCCGTAAAGTAGCGGCATGTTCCGGGTATGTTTATTGTGTCACAGTCAGAAAAGATTCATTGCAGTATGGAGTGCGGTCAGACACTCTTCTTGCCCGTGTAAAGGTTGCTTGCCGTTACAACCGCTTTTTGCTGGATATAGGGCGTAGCGATAAGGTGCTTTACAGTTATTCCCGTGTGACGGATTGCCGCAAGCACTTCGGCAGTAAAGGATATTGTAGAGCTTTGTGTATTTATCTTCGGTTTGAAAGTTGGAAAAACGTATACAGGACTTTTGCAGAGCTGTTAAAAAGTAAGTTTCATTGTACTTCCATAACCAAGGTTCTATAAATAATGTTTTACAATGTCAGAATCCCGCCTCCATAAAAGCTATCTGAATGCGCGTGTCAATGTATTCTTTTACCTTGTCACCCTTTTCATCTCCTTTTTCTCCAGGAAGATATTTCTTGAGAAACTGGGGGCGGACTTTGTCGGGCTGACGAGTACGATGCAGAACCTGCTTGGCTTTCTCAATCTGGCGGAGCTGGGCATCGGAGCTTCCATCGGCTATGTGCTTTACAAACCGATTTTCGACGGAAATCGGGACAGGATAAAGGAGATTGTTTCGGTACTGGCTTATCTCTATCGTAACGTAGGACTGCTGATTTTGGGTGCGGGACTGCTTTTGGCCTGCTTCCTGCCCTATATATTCGCCGATGCCGGCATCCGCCTCGGAGTAATCTATTTTGCTTATTTTGCATTTTTGACTTCCGCTCTCATCAGTTATTTTGTTAATTATCGGCAAACCCTGCTGGGCGCCGACCAGCGCAACTATGTAGTCACCGTTTATTTTCAAACGGCCAATATCGTCAAGATTCTCCTGCAAATAGCATTGGTATGCTACGTGGGCAGTCTTTATCTGTGGATAGCCATTGAACTGACATTCGGCATTTTGTATTCGTTCATACTGAACTGGAAGATAAACCGGGTATATCCGTGGCTGAAGTGCAGTGTGTCGGAAGGCAGACTGAAATATCCGGAGAATAGGATTATTGTGCGTAAAGCCCGTCAGATGTTTGTACATAAGCTGGCGGGAATGGGCAGAACGCAGCTTTTGCCTTTTCTGGTCTACGCATTTACTTCATTGAAACTGGTGGCGTATTACGGTAACTATATGCTGCTGCTCACCAAGCTGAATCAGTTGGTCGATAACTTTCTGGGCAGTACCGGCGCAGGGGTGGGCAGTCTGATAGCCGAGGGGGATATGAAGCGTATCCAGCAGGTATTTTGGGAGTTGAGCTCATTGCGCTTTTTGATAGCCTCGTTTCTGACGTTCGCGTTGTATCATCTGATGGACCCGTTCATTACGGTGTGGCTGGGCGAGGAGTACATACTGCCCCGTTCCGTCTTGATTGTGATTCTTACCAACTTCTTTATCAGTCAGTTCAGGGGTACGAACGACCAGTTCATTTTCGGTTACGGACTGTTTCACGACACATGGGCACCGGTTGCCACACTGGCGATAACAGTAGCGGTGGCATTGGCAGGCGGCTATTTGTGGGGACTTCCGGGAGTATTGCTGGGAGATATAGCCAGTTCGATAACCGTTATCAGTATCTGGAAGCCTTATTTTCTTTACAAAGAGGGGTTTAAAATGTCCGTGAAGTCATATTGGAAAAATATATTCCGGTATCTGCTGCTTGCCGTTCTTTCATGGGGGCTGACGGATGCGGTACTTTGTTTCCTTCCGTTGGCGGAGCCGTCCCGGGGATATGGCATGTGGATTGTATATGCGCTGGTCTCCTCTCTGGTATTTCTGCTGATATTGTGCAGCAGCTTCTATTGCTGTTCGGCAGGGATGCGTTCGCTGGTGAAGCGTTTGCGGCGTAAATAGAATGCATACATGTGGAGTTTATTATAATTTATCCCCATTAAACTGAAAGTTTATTCCTATTGAACCGGAAGTTTATTCCTAATAAACTATGAGTTTAATGGGGATAAACTTTTATCGGTACTGAACGAACATTCCCCGATAAGTGCCGCATAGCGTTGCCTTGGCAAGTGCGCCTTGTCCGTGCAGCAGATATACGGCCGCTTTTTTAGGAGCGGCGAGGATGCAGAGGTAGGTACAAGACAGGTATTTCCTGAAGCCTTGCAGATTTCGGCGGGCGAAGAGCACACGGGCGCGCGACAGGTAGAATTCCCGCATCGGACTGCCTCGCTTCGCTGTCATGCTCTCTTTGTGGTAGACTACGGCAGCAGGTTCGTACCATAGGCGGTAACCGGCTTTCCTAAGCTGTGCAGACCAGTCCAGCTCTTCGTAAAAAAGGAAATATATTTCGCTCATGGGGCCTGCATCCTGTAGCGCCTGCCGGCTTACCATCATGGCGGCTCCGTGCAATGAGGCGGTTTCGCAGGGAGTACGGAAGCGCGGGCCGTCCTGTTGCATGAATCCGATGGATGCGTTGCGCAGTGTAAGGGAACTTAGAGGAGTGAAGCCTGCATATTGCAGGATGTCCGGACAAGCAGCGAATTTCAACATGGGCGATACGCCGCCGTTACGTTGCGGGTCGCACTCCATGCGTCGTACCAACGCATCCAGTACCGGTTCTTTGATGAGGGTGTCGTTGTTGATGAAAAAGAGATAATCTCCTCCGGCGGCTTTCAGTCCGGCATTGTTGCCGCCGGCAAATCCGTTGTTGATGTTCCGCACCACTTTGACGGGAGGAAAGGAGGCGGGGTTGTCCGATGCAGGGCTGTCTGATAAGGAGCCGTCCGGTACGAGGTTACCCCTGTATCGTTCCTGTATTTCTTCCGCTTCGGGCAGGCGCGAACCATTGTCCACAACGATGATTTCGTAGTGCGGATAGGTTTCGTGGTTGCGGAAAGAGTCTATCATTTCGCAGGTATCGCGCAGCCCGTTATAGTTGACGGTGATGATGGAAACAAGCGCTTTCATGGTCTTTTCCTATTTTTTCTTCAGCCAGAATACAGCCCAGTTTCTGAAGCTTACATATTTTCCGAGCCGCAGGCGTCTGAAGCGGCAGGCGGTTTCTGTTTTTTCAAGCAGCGACATCCGGTGTCCCGCCCAGATTACATCGTTCAGGGTGTAGGACAGGTATTTGCGGATGACCGTTTTCCATTCGGGATGTTCTTGCCCGAGTGCCTGCATTTGGGTACATACGGTGGTGTATCCCTCGATGTTGCGCATTCCGAAGCGATTGGTCATAATGGAGTGGGGACGTATTCTTCGCCCGAAGAAAGCCTTGGGAACGTAGCATACTCTTTGTGCATTCAGATAAATCATCATGGCAAAAGAATGGTCTTCGTGGATAATGCCGGGATGAAAGCAAGTGAAGCATTTTTTCAGGAACAGGCGATTGACCATGCACAGGTAAACGGGAGTGAGGAACAGGCGGTTGCTCAGCTCATAATCCAGCAATTCCATGCCGGAATGTACGGATTCGTCTATTTTCCCTTTTCTGTCATAATTGGGAATATTCTGGCTGTCAGCCGACTCCGTCAGCGGTTTTGCATCGAAGAAGATGAAGTCCAGTTCTCTTTTCTCGCACAAATCATGGCAGTGCCGGAGGGCTTGCGTATCCAATATGTCGTCACTGTCCATAAAATATATGTACTTGCCGGTAGCATGCAGCAATCCTCGGTTGCGTGCAACGGATAATCCCTGGTTGGGCTGCGCGTACCACCGGATTCTTGCGTCGCGTTTCGCGTATTCTTCGATGATGCCGCGGCTTCCGTCGGTAGAGCCGTCGTCGATAAGGATTATCTCCAGCTCTTTCAGGGTCTGGTCGCAAATGCTGTCCAGCGCCTTGCGCAGGTAGGCAGCCGTGTTGTATATGGGGATGATAACGGAAACTTCGGGCATGGTATTTTACTTTTTTATTCGGACAATCTGTTCATACACTTTTTTCATCTGTTCTTCCCAAGAAAGGTGTCGGATGGAATCTCTTATTTCCCGCGGCGTCACGGTCATGTGCTGGCAGAACTCTATCAAGGCGGGGATGCTGACGGGACTTTCGTCGGCGGGCACTTTCAGCGTGTAGGGCATGCGGTCGAAATCATCGTCCGTTTCGGAGTAGACGAAGCCGAACCCGCGCGCCGCATATTCCCTGTTTTTCAGGGTCTTGATGTTGTATATGCCGCTGCGATGCCGTGCCAGACTGCCTATGGCAAAGTCTGCCCGGTTGAAAAGCGCGTCCAACTCCTCGCCATGCTTTGCTCCGTACAGGGTGACGAACGGCTGCAAGCAGTACCGGCGGATGAGTGTTGCAATGTCTTTCTCTTCCCGCCTGCCGCTCGGTTTGCCTATCAGATGGAAATAGACTTTATATTCGGGGTTGTTGCCGTAATATGCTCCCAGGCCTTTCAGCAACCGGTCGAAACCATGCCAGAAGTGGATTTCGGCAACTCCTATCAGGTGGAGTTCCTTGCTCGTGCCGTGCCGGGGAGAGCGCAGGGGGATGCGGGCGAAATCTATTCCGTTGGATATGCGGATGGTGGGGCGACCGAATATCCGGTCATCGCTGGAGAAGGTTACAATGAAATCGACGTACCTGCAGAACGCATGGCGGAACAGCTTGTCCGTGTACAACTGTACTTTCTCCATGCCGGAAGAATATTCGTGGTCATAGGGATATGTGGGTATCTCCAGCAGCACTCTTACACCCTGCTTTTTCAGCATCCTCACGAAGTGTATGGTAAAGGGATTGGCGTTGTGATAGGAGCGGATATATACGCATTGTATGCCTTCCCGGCGAACGTATTGCAGGATAGGGGCGAACGACAGCCGTTTTTTTATTTTGGCGGGTATTCCTTTGCCCAAATCGGCAAGCACATCTTTGTCTATCATCCACTTCCGGCTGCCGTCGTTGCCAACCTCGTAGTGGCAGGTGCGTACATCTGCCCCGCATAGCCTGAGGGCGTCCGCCTGGTATCTGATTTTCTTACTGATACCGTTGTATTCCTGAAATCCGTAAAAGACAAGAAAAAGGGTTTTCATGGGCGGAGGTCATTTATATGTCGAGTGATTGATATACCTGAATCAGCTCATCGGCTGTCTTTTTCCACGAGAATTGCCGGGCACGCAGCAGTCCGTATTCCCGTTGCTGCCGATAGAGCGCGTCTTCATTTTCGAGACGCAGCACTGCACCGGCTATTTCTTCCGGCCGACAGGGGTCTGCGGCAAGTATGTCCGGACCGCCTATTTCGGGCATGGAAGAGGTGTTTCCCGTAATGACGGGAGTGCCGCAAGCCATAGCTTCCACCAGAGGGATGCCGAAACTCTCGCGCAGCGAGGGGTAGAGGAAAGTGAATGCTGCATTGTACAGTGTGGCGAGGTCGGCGTTGTGGATATAGCCGGGATAGAATAGGTGCCGTTTCAGGCGGTTACTGATGTTTTCCTGTTGCAGCAGCCTGTCTATATAGGTTTCGTTGAGGTCTGCGATGAGTAGCGGACGCCTTACGGATGATTTTTCCAGATAAAGGCTGTAGGCTTTCAGCACCCGCGCCGTATTCTTTTTAGGGTCCGTGTTTCCCAGGAAGAACAGGAAGTCTTTTTGGGGGATGTAGCGGTTTACTATCTGCATGTCTATGTCGTCCATCGGACGGAAATGTCTGCTATAGCCGTTGTAGATGGTTGTGATGCGGTCGGCAGGAATGTTCAGGGCTTCGCGGATGCGGTTGCGTTCGAAGTGCGAAACGGTAATGATTTTCCGGCATTTCTTCAGAATCCGTGGTACGGTGAGGCGGCGGTAGTGCCGGCCCATTTCCTGATAAAGCGAGGGACTGCGCTGTTGGCGGGGTTCCAGATAGATGATGTCGTGGAGTGTCAGCACCAGCGGAATCGGACAGCAGAGCGGGGCTGTGTTGGACGTGCAATGCAGCAGGTCCGCCCCTAAACGTTTCACCGCCAGCGGCAGGGCTATCTGTTCCCAAAGCGGGTAGGTGGGACACGCCACTTCCACAATGGAGAGGTTGGCAGATTCTTCCAGGCAATGGTCTTTGCCCGGAGCCACGATAATGTAGTATTCATTGCCGTCGTTCCGTTTCTGCAATTCGCGGATGGTTTCCAGTGCTACGAAATCCATGCCGTGCTTGTCGGGACGGAAAATCCGTTGGGCTTCTATGGCTATCTTCATGCTGTGTACTCCTTATTTCTTTTTATAGAAGAACCGTTTTATATGGCTGAATACGGCTGTAAACATAAGTACCGGGAGCGTCCAGATGGCTTTGCGGAGACGGCGGCTGACTTCTCCTTCGGGCAGTGCCATGAGGAAGGTGAGGATAAGCGTTGCAAGCAGTACGTACCACTTGGGAGCCCAGGTCCAGTTCAGCAGGGTGACACCTGCCGTGCATAGCAGAATTAGTGCGATAAGCAGGAAACGGGAAGGCATCAGCCACTGAAAAAGTTTGAGGGCATAGTCCCATTCACCTTTCAGCAATACCAGCGGGAGATACCTCAGCGCAAAGAATGTGCTGGTATATTGCGAACGGATCCAACTGATGCGTTGCGTCTGGTAGCCGTCTGCATTATCTTCTTTCTTGCTGTAACATACCACTTCCGCCAGATATTCGGTGTAGATGTTCTGTTCCAGCAGTACGGTTTCCATCGCCTTGCTTATATCGGAGCCTTTCAGCTTGGGAGCACGTTCATGGAACATGGTGAAATCGAATGCCATTGCCGAACCTATGAGAGCCGAGGAAAAGCCCATGCGGGTATGTGCCAGACGGAAAAGGTTGTTGTTGATTTCTTCGCTGGTGGCATTGAGAACAGCGATGCTGGTATTCAGGTTCTCCGCTATGCGGTGTGCCTGGATGGAATCGCAACCGGAGTAGTAGGCGTTGTTGAACATGCTGAGGGCGTTCGGCACGATATGGTTGTCGGAATTGAAGATGACAATCAGGTCGTATTCATCGGGAGCATAGCGTTCCATAACCTGCTGGATGGCGTAGACTTTGGTGCAGTATTCCTTGTCGGGCACTACGATGTTTACGGGCATTTGCAACAGGGTGACAAGGTCCTCTTCGGGCAGTTGGGTGGCTGCTATAGCAACGTCGTATTTGTCGCGCGGGTATTGCTGGGTATCCAGAAAGCGGTTGACGGATTCAATTACTTCTTTCCCGTTGCGCAATACGGTAAAAAGCACTAAGAAACGGTGTTGTACGGCTGCCGCCGGATAAGGGTTCTTGTACTTTCCGAGCGAGAAGAGTGCGCAGAGAAACAGGTAGGCTACCGGAATAGCCAGCAGCAGGAATAGGACGGAATCTGTCATTTGTAGCGCATTGTTGCTCTCATCCATCCACCAGTCTATGCTGAATATGTTAAAAATGTTGGACATCATAGCATCGAATCTTTTTTAGTTGTGGTTAATAATGCCTGCTGTTTTTCAATCGTCAGACGTTCGTCTATATATTTCCCGTTCATCAGTATGCCCAGGAACATAATCATCATAATGCCGGTGGGGAACTGGGTGAAGAATGCGTTCCCGTAGGCGCTGAGCATCATGCCGAATATGCCGCAGGCAAGTGCGGTGAGCAGGTGGCGCAGCTCGTCATTCCTTATTTTGAACATGATGCAGTAGCATCCCCATAGCAGGCTGCCCGCATAAATCAGTAGGTAAAGGAGAATGCCCACAACGCCCGTTTCCGTCCATATCTTGACGTAGGTGGAGTCGTTGGGGATGGTGGTTGTCAGCCTGCTTCCGAATCTCCGGGCTTCCACACCGCCCAGGCCGAGCCCCTCGCCGAACGGTCTGTTCCTGAGATACTCCGCCAGCTTTTTCTGGTTCTGCTTTCTTACCAGATAGGACGCGTCTTTATTGGGACGGAATGCCGTGCGCATGCGCCGTATCATGTAGTTGCTTTCTCCCACGTATGTAAATGCGAAGAAAACATAGATGCAAATTCCTCCCACTGCGGCAGCACTCATCAGTTTGATGTTCTTGCTGATAAGCGCAAAAAGCAACAGACTGCCCAGGGGCACTACGATAGCTCCTCGGGTACCTGTAATGAACATCGAGTATAATGAGAGTGCGGAGATGGAAAAGTAATATACTTTCAGGCTGGACTTCTTGCAGAACAAGCCGGCAATACCGAACAGCGCGCAGGTGAATCCCATGTTGGAACCGTAATTCCCTGCATCGGTAAAGATGGAGAAGTAGCGGGTGATTTGGGGCAGCAAGTGCGTCTTGTACATGCCGCTTTCCATCATGGCATTGTATTCGACGGCGTCGAAACCGATGAATTTCTGGCAGAGGCCTTTCAGTATGGCGATGAACGTAAGTATGGAGAACAGGAATATCAGCCGGCTGATTTGCTTATAGGATGTTGCCAGCAGCACCGTGATTAGAGACACGAGAAACGTATTGTAAATGAATCCCCTGGAATAAATCCATGCTTCCAGGGATGCGGTGGGGTTAACGACTTCCATAAGGCAATACACCGCCAGTACGGCACCCCCTATGGTGAGAGTGTTGACGGCCCGTTTCCAGGGAAAACGGTAGTGTAGCGCAGTCTGGACGATGACGATGAGAAGCACGCTCCACCAGATGATGTCCGACAGTATGCTGAGTCCGTCCTGCCGGCTGTAACGCGCCAATGGGGTGAAGAAATAATTGAAAATGAATAGCAGGAATAGGAAGCGTTCCGGTTTGCGAAGATGCAAAATCAGAATACACAAGAGGGCGGGCAGTGCCGCCACCAGTCCTGCTATCGCTAAATTTTGCTTCAAAGTAGCTGCGACGATACATCCTAAACCGATGCAGAGTATGGCAAAGGTTAAGGCGGGAGATGATATGTAACTTCGCTTGATACTCATTTTACAGCAGCTTTTTTAGCGGTCAGTCCCAGTTGGGACAATCGGCTGACGAAGCTGTGGAGAGGTGTCTTGGGCGGTAATTCGCCGGTGAACGATTCCACGACTTCACGGTCGGCATTGTTGAGATAAAGTGATAACGGAGTGTCACCCAGCATTTCTTTGATGGATTTCAGGTTGATATCATCGTTTTTACCCCATAAACGGCAGGCGTTGGCTATGAGCAGGTTGACATCGGCTTGTTTCAGTACGGTCAAAGGCAGGCTGGCAGTGCTTATGGACGGGTATTCCACAAGAATGATGTCCGGTATCTGCTCGGCGGAGTTCAGTTGCCAGAAATCGGATAGTTGTTGTGCCCGGACGTATTTCTTGTCGTTGGTCTCAAAATCGACATCGTGTTTTACGATACGGGTGCGAAGTCCCACGGAAGCCCAATGGTCGGCAAAATATTTGGCCAGAAAACTTTTACCTTCCCGCTCTTCCATACTGAGCAGGTTGATGACGGTAGGGCGTCCTGTTGCCAGATACCTGTCGAGCTGATGGCAGGAATAGGCGGCGGCACGGCGGTTGCATACTTTCAGGAATCCTCGGAACTTCAGGTTGCTGATACCGTTGAATGCGGCGATGACGGGAAGGCCGCTAAGGCGGTGACTGCGTTCGGCATCCCGTAGCGTGCGGTCTGTCAGTTCAATGATGAGGAAGTAGAAAGTAATGAATATCAAACTGCCAATCAGAGCAGCCACGACGTAGAGCAGGCGCTTACGGCCGTTGTCGGTAAGCGGGAACTCGGGTGGAGCGATGATTTGCAGGTTGGCAGTGGTCATTTTTATGTTTTGCAGGCGGAGCCGCGCTTCGGACAGTCCGCGGAGCTGTTCACGGTAGGTGTCTTCGGCTATGCCGATGGCACGCTCCTTACGTTTTACTTGAGTGCCCACTGGAGCAAATTCCCGATATTGGTTCAGGATGTCGTTCCGGCGTTCCTGAAGGACTTTCAGTTCGGCCTTTGTCTTTGCCTCGTTGATACATGCCATCAGCCATTCTGTTACCATATTATCGATACCGACACCCTCTTTGGTGAAATTGTATTCGTTGAGGTTGTCTGAAATCTGGCTGATTCTATTTTCCGAGTTTCGCAAGTCGGTCCTGTTCTGTCGCAACTGTTCGTTGTCTTTTAGTTCCGTATCCGTTGAAAAGATTTCCTGCTCCAGGATATTCTGGTTCAGTTCCGTAACTTTTTCAAGTTCTTTGAGCAGCTTCGTGTTATCGCGTATAATCTTGGCGCGGATGTCCATTTTATCTTCCAGCATCCGACGGAGAGCCACGGCACTTTTGTAGGTTCGTTGGGCAAGTTCCTCACGGTCGTCCAGATTGTATTTGGTTACCGCCAGCTCTTTACTCTGATTGTCGTAGTTGATTACCGAATGCTCTACATTATAGTGCATCAGGTTGTCTTCTTCTTTGTTAAGGTTGGTTTTGGCAAGTCTTACTTGCTCCTCAAAGTAAGCGATGGCACTGTTCGTGGCGCTGAAACGGAGTATTTCGTATGCTTTGATAAGTTCGTCCTCTAAAATCTTGATGGTGTTTTGGGTGATACCCGGGTCGGGACTTGTGTAGGTGAAACTTATCAGGTCACTTGTGCCCAAACGTTTCACGGTTATCTGCTCGAGTGCGTGGAAACTGTAAAACTCCGTAGGACGGCTGAACATGGAGTATACAAAGTTGGCGGCACTTTCCTGACGGTATGCTTGCAGGTTCCCGACGGTTTTGTCCAACGAGGAACGGTCTACCAAAGCCAGCACTTCTTTGGGTGTATGCTGCAGGAGTTGGCGGTAGTGCTTTGCCTGGATGTACATATTATCCTGCCACTCCTCGCCATATACAAGGTTCGTGGCAAGCAAGCGGAGAGAGACCTTCTCCAATGTGCTTTTGGACTTGGCTATGTTGATGAGATTGTCGAAAGTGCTGCTGATGTTTTCAATCTTACTGCCGTCAATATTGGTAACATTGGTTACACCGGCATAGATATTGCTGTTTACAGTATAGCTGAACGGCAGGAACTGGGTGAAGTACGCCACCAGTGCTGTGACAATAAATCCACCCCACAACAGCCAGTAACGGATGCGGTAGAAGAATTGTGCTATAAACTGTATTATATCCATAAGATTTTATTTCCCTTTGATTATTTTTACATTTGTCAGCATCTCAAGTAAAATGATGGCGTTATGCAGCGAAACGCGTGCTTCGGCATAGGAAGTCACCGCTCCGGAACGGCGCGCCCGCTCCAGTGAAAGAGAGATGATGTCTATTTTACCTTGTATAAAATTGTTCTCCGAGATTTTCATCTGAGCGTTGTAGAGGGCGGCATTCTCCGCTTTGGCTTTGATGGTTGCCAGTTGCGCCGTCACATTGTTATATGCTTCCAGCACTTTGAGCCGCCGTTCTTCCATTACTTCTTCCTGCGTGTATTGAAGCTGCTCGATGTTGTAACGATAGTTCTTCAGCCGGAGCGGACGGTTGAATAAATCGCCGAGACCTACACTGAAGCTGGCTCCTACGTTGAAGGTGTACCGGGAACTGGCTGTGGTGGACTGATACCAGTCGTTGTAGGAATCGCTGTTGTCGTTCAATACGTTGTAACGCCCGTATGCATAATTTCCGTTCAGCCGGAAGTAGTTCCACCAGTTTCTTTTTTCTATGCGGTATTGGTTCTTTACCTGCTCTACCTGGGAGTGTGCCCGCTTTACAGTGGCGTTTTCTATGACGGCATCCATAAATACGGAAAGGGGCGGCAGATCAAAACCTTCGATATAGTGTTGTGTTTCCGGTAGTTGGCTTCCTGAGATACTCTTCTCCAGAATGGCATCGCTTTCTTTCAGTGCCTCCAGAATTTTGATACGCTCTTCACGGGTCATGTCCGTCTGGGCATGGATGGACTGGGGCAACAGGAACAGAATAAATGTAGCTGTACAGAGATATGATAGGGGATGTGTATGGGCTTTTATCATTTGTCTGTTTGTTTTTTTAGTTTTAATACTTACACGTTCTCTTTCTGTACAAAAGCGGTGAACGTTTTTAGAAGTATCTTCATGTCCAGCCGGAAACAGAATTCTTGTGCATATTTAATATCCAGTTGCTTTCGTTCTTCCGCCGACATCTTACCGGCTCCGCCACGCTTTTCCACTTGCCAGAGCCCGGTCAGTCCGGAAGGAGCCATGAAGCGGTCTATGTATGCGTCGCTGGTCAGCAGTTCGGCCTCATAGAGCGGAAGCGGACGGTTGCCTACGATGCTCATATCGCCTTTCAGGACGTTGAATAGCTGCGGAAGTTCGTCAATGCTGTATTTACGGATGAAACGGCCGATGCGTGTGACGCGCGGATCGTTTTCTATCTTGACAAACGGGCTTTCTTTGGATTGGGCCTTTTGCCGGAAAAAATCTTTTTCCGGTATGATGAAGTCATCAGAAATCAGTAAGTTAGCTTCTTCATCGGAAGAGCCTGTAAGGTCGTCGAACCGGATGTCGGGGGTATCGTCTGCCGCTTCTTCTTCCATTTTGTACTGGTTGAGGGCATTGAGTTCCTTCAGCTTCTTGTCCGCATTGGTGTACATGGAGCGGAACTTCAGGAAGTTGAATATCCGGTAGTTACTGCCTACACGTTGCGACTTATAGATGACTTTACCCTTACTTTCGAGACGGATGGCAATGGCAGTGCCGATAAGTAACGGAGATAGTATGATTAGGGCGCATATGGCAAACAAAATGTCGAACGCACGTTTCCATGCGGGCAGATGAAATGTGTTAAGCATCTTTCGGTGGCTTTGGCTGAATTCCTGCATTTTATGCTTTTGACGCACTTGCAGGAACTGGGTCATTCGGTGGATGCTCGTTTCATCGGCTTGTGGCGGCAGTGTATTATTGACGCCTGCCTGCAGATAGGCTTTGCGGGCTTCTGCCGGCAATCCTTCGGTGATAAGTATTATGTATACGCGTGGAAACCTCTTGTGGAGGCAGGTGATGTCAAGGCAATCCTTTTCTGTGTCGGTTTGCTCGTAAAGGATGGATGTGTTATACCGTTCGCGGATGCCGTCTATGATTTTGGCAGCTTTACGGGCACCGGAGACAGTAACGAACATGCCATTGGTAACCTTGCTCAGGTGGTCGATGGCAGTCTGGCTGTTTCCTATGTAGATATAATATAGCATATCTTCCTTTCAGTTCTTTTTCAGATGTATTTCTTGATGCGTGCCCTGAGTTCCAACGGGTTGAATGGCTTGAGTATGTAATCTGCCGCTCCGGCTTCGAGCAACTGGATGCGTTCGACGGTACTTTCCTCACTGGAGAGCATCACTACGGGGATATGTTTGAACAGCTCGTTCCCTTTCAGATAGTACAGGAATTCATTGCCGCGCATGTGGGGCATGTGAATGTCGGAGATGATAAGGTCGGGGACATTGCCTTCGTTAAGCCACTCAAGAGCCTTTAGAGGGCTTTCAAAATATTCCAGGTCGTATTCTGTCCCTAAATAAATCTTAAGTACGCGGCCTATGGTGGCTTTGTCATCAACCAGTAAGATTTTTTTCATTGTTCTGTTTATTATAGCGTTGTTGCTTTGTTTGTTTACTATGCAGTAATAAAAAAAACTGTTGTTTTATTGAACTCGCCCGCTTACTGACGACAATGAATATTTGCTAACCTGCTTTAACGCAAAATGAGAAAAAACGTGAGAATATGTTTGCCGGTGTATTTCTTCACGTTTTTCGGGTTGCCGTATAGATTGGCCATATTTCAGTCTCTATTGAGCGGAGTCAAATTTTCAATAGGATATACGTCTTTGTTGTGTGACTGATACCAGTTGTTGTCTTGTTGTCCGCCGGTGGTAATCCACGACCGGAACTTGTCATATACCATAGTGACGTTTCTGTTCTCAAAAGGCCATGCAAATTCTTGAGGGATTACAACAGCCCAGGCAAGGTTTTCTTTGCTGAGATAGTATCTGTTTTCGGCAACGGATGAGTCGTCATTACCGCTATTGAAGTAATGAGTACCGCCCAAGTCTGTCGGAGCAAAGCCCGCTACGTGTACTTCCGTACGCCTCCTTTGGGTTGTGGAGGGAGCTGTGATGGCGAAAATATCAATATTGTTGATGTTCAGGTCTTCCGGCTTTACATTGGCGGAGACGGGAAATTCCATGATGATGTTATATTCCTTGGTATCTTTTTTGAACGGACCGTTTTCAAGGGTGTTGATACGCTTTTCAGTATCGGTATACTGACTTCCCCACAATTCGGTGCATGCATCACTGAAGAGGAGATAAGTGGGGATGCTTTGCTTATTCTCGAATGATACGTCTTTTCCATTGGTTCTGAACTTGTCGGGCTTTATATCTTGAGAGAGTTTAGTGAAGCGGATACCGGCCCCCAATGTCTTGGCTGCACCTGCGGCTCGCAGTTCAAGAGTCATTCTGAGGCGTGTCACTATACCGTTTTTATCTACTTGCAGTTTTTTTCCGGACATTACGATTACAAGGTCGTTCATGTCAAAATCGCCATATGCAGGCCAATTGTCCTCAAAAGCAAACGTATACACGTCGCTGTCTTTGATTTCGATGGGGAAGTCGGGGTCTTTCTCTTCTTCACCCTTATTGCCTTCGTCATAGATTCCGCCACAAGTCTCGATGGTGTATTTGGATTCATCATAACCGGTATTGACGCTTTCGTTCTTCTTAAACGGGTGATACTGGCTCAGACCCTCTATTTTTCCTTCTATGACCAGATTGTTGCTTAATAATTGGACGTTGGTGGGCTCTTCGAATTTAATTTTTTCGGCCTTAATCATTGACTTGTCATTGTTGGTGACATTCACTGCCTGGAAAATGACGTCACCGCGTTTTACTTCGAACTCTCTGGCTTTAATCATGGAGCCGTCTATCAGCGTGAATTTGGAGTCGGTCAGGCTTTCTATTTCGGGTACAGGCAGCCACTCTGTGTCAGTTTCGTTGGCACGGCCGGCGGTAATGGCCCCCTTGTTTAATGTTACGTTTCTGAACTTGAATTCTTTTTTCACAATAACGGTGCAACTGTTGTATAGGACATCGGATGATGAGTTTGTAAATTTAGATGTTTCGATGAAGCCATCGTTGTACACAGACAGGCCACCCTCTATTTCATAGCCGCTTATCCGGGCCTCATAGTGGTTGATGATGACGGTTGCGGTGGAGTTGTTGGTTCTTGTCTTACCGTCAGTTTCATCGAATCTGACACTGCCGTAATTGAATAACCTGCCGCCATTGAGTTTTATATTCGTAGCACTGTTTAAGTCGGTCTTATTCAAAATCCTGGCATCGATGAAGTTGAGTTCATGAGCGTTTAATGTGCCGTGATTGATGACGTTGCTGCCGTTGATGGTGATTTTGTCGGCGACTTCGATTTTTCCTGCGTTGAATAGTTCCGGTTGCTTGCCAAGATTCATTGTCAGGCTTCCATTGGCTGAAATTGTACCGAAATTCTTGGTAGGACATCCTAAACTGAGAGAAGTGCATTCGAGGCTGCCGTCATGTTGCAGGGTAAGGGTGTTTTCATTACCGATGGTGAGATTATTTGCAATGATTCTGCCTCCACCCATTACATATATATCGAGGTTTGAATTAAGGCTGCTCCAACCGCTTAATTTCCAGACGCCCTGTACGAATACAGTTGCTCTGCCGCTGTTTGTTTTTAGCTGGATGGTATAAGGAGAATCCGATGTGTATTCTTTTCCTATGATATACTTCGCTCCGTTGGCAAGTGTGCCTGTATTCCAAGGGTCAATGTAACCATCCGATACACTTGGAACGGCTGGTATCACTTCCGCGTCCTTATATTCTTTATCGGCGATTTCCGTTATGCCGGCTGCCTGTGCCGCTTCGAATGCCGAGTGGGAATTACCGGCAGTCTTGTTTGCGGCTCTTGTTCTTGTACCGGTTGAAACATTGTACAGTTTGCATTCCAATATACCTCCGTTTTCAGGGATACTGTATTCGTATACTTCTTTGCGTTGCTTGGGATCGGTTTGACGGATAAACAGTCTTGTTGCGGCTTTGGAGACGTTGATTTCCGCGTTGTAATTTCCGTTCTTGTTGGCAGTGCCCACCGCAATGGGGACAGCGCTTATGTCGGATATCGGGTTGGCGGTAAAGATTTCAATAAGATACTTATATCGCCCGTCAGATTCATCGTTTATCTCAACATTCAGATTTACGGTGTTGACCATGGACCAGTCAAAACCATCGGGGGCGGTAAAGTCTTCTCCTAAGGGATTTTCTTTCGGTTTTGTCTGAATGCCCCTTTCAGGATCGTACACATCATCCGTACAACTGGAAAGTGCCAAAGTGCTGACAATGGCTACCACAACTGAAAAACGGTAGAATAATTCCATAGGCTGATCTATAATGTTTTTATGTTTTGTTTGCTTGTTGAATAAAATAATCAACTTTTAATTGAATATGCCGCAAAGATAGCCATAATATTCGGATTATTACTTGCGAATATTGTCTTTTTTGATAAAACAAGGCGAATATTTTGCTGAATCCGACCATTTACCCGTTTTTTGAAAACTTGTAAATATTGTCCGGAGCGAATAAAAAGGAGAAGTCTGAAAGGGAGTAAAGAGGAAAAAAAAGAGGAAATTACTCTTTGGTAATTTCCCCTGCCAAATCCGAATTCATCCGGCGACGGATTTCCGCCTGGCTCAGTCCGTGCCCGAGCAGGAACATGAGTTTGGTAACAGCGCATTCGGGCGTACTGTCGTAGCCGCTGATAACGCCGGCTTCGAGCAGATGCAATCCGGTTTCGTAGCGTCCCATCTCAACACCGCCGCTTTGGCATTGGGTAATGTTGACAATGACGATGCCTCGTTCTGTTGCGTCCTTCAGTTGCCGGATGAACCAGTCCTTTTGCGGTGCATTGCCGGAACCGAATGTCTTGAGAACCACTGCTTTCAATCCCGGAACGTGAAGTACAGAATCGATGATGCTTTCCTGAATACCCGGAAACAAGGTGAGGACTACGACATTGGTGTCGAAAAGATAATGCGGCTTCATCGGTCGTGCAGGGTCGGGGCGACGGATGATGTGTTCGTTGTAACGGATATGGATTCCTGCTTTTGCCAGAGCGGGGTAATTGAAAGAGCGGAAAGCGTTGAAATTTTCGGCATTGATTTTGGTAGTCCGGTTGCCGCGCATCAGTTCATTTTCAAAGAAGATGCACACTTCGGGGACAAGGGCTGTACCGTCCGGACGTTTGGCGGCAGCTATTTCGATGGAAGTAATCAGATTTTCTTTTCCGTCCGTGCGCAATGTCCCGATGGGTAGCTGCGAACCGGTAAGGATAACAGGCTTTGCAAGGTTTTCGAGCATGAAGCTGAGTGCCGATGCCGTATATGCCATAGTGTCGGTTCCGTGCAGGATGACAAAGCCGTCGAAGTTTTCGTAGTTGTCATTTATAATCGCGACAATTTTGGCCCACAGGGAAGGTTCCATGTCAGAGGAGTCGATAGGCGGATCGAACTGATAGGACGAGATGTGATAGTTGAAGCGCTTCAATTCGGGAACATGTTTGAGCAGGTGGGCGAAATTGAAATTTTCCAGTGCACCTGTTTCCGGATTTTCTATCATTCCGATAGTTCCGCCCGTGTAAATCAAGAGAACGGAAGGATAATCTGCTTTCATAAATATCTCTTTTTTCTTTTTTTCGGGCACAAAGATAATGTAAACCGATAACAGAATAAAATGAACTTGTCCATTTTTTATGTTGAAATGTAGCTTATCTTCGTATTATTCACAGAGATACGTAAAAAATGGAATTTAAGTTGTCTTACTCTCCTGCCGCTTTACCGTTTTTACCTAAATCTTCTTTCAGATGTGAGATGGCTTTTTGTGCGTTTCCTTTGTATTCGTCGAGCAGGGTAACGAAGCGGCTTCCGATAATGGCTCCGGACGCATGGGAGCAGGCTGTATCGAACGTCTGCCGGTTACTGATGCCGAAACCTACCATGCGTGGATTGCGCAGGTTCATATCTTGAATCTTCTTGAAATAGACTTGTTTCCGGGCGTCGAAATCTTTCTGCGCGCCGGTGGTGGCTGCTGATGATACCATATAGATGAATCCGTCGGTATGGGCATCTATTTCGCGGATGCGTTTCTCGCTGGTTTCGGGGGTGATGAGCATGATGACCCGGATGTCGTATTTCTGTGCGACGGCCTTATAATTTTCTTCGTATTCCCTGAAAGGCAGGTCGGGGATGATTACGCCGTCAATGCCGCATTCCGTACATTTCCGGCAGAAAGCCTCAAAGCCGAAGTGCATAATCGGGTTGAGATAGCCCATTAATATCAACGGGATACGGACATCCCGGCGGATGTCTTGCAACTGCTCAAAGAGGATGCGGAGAGACATTCCGTTGCGCAGGGCGCGGGTGGCGGCATCTTGAATGACGATGCCGTCTGCCATCGGATCGCTGAAGGGAATGCCGATTTCTATCATATTCACTCCGTTCTTTTCGAGTGTACGGATTACATCGGCTGTGCTGTTGAGCGTGGGGAAGCCGGCACAAAAGTAGACAGACAGCAGGTTTTTGGGGCTGTCTTGGAAGAGTTGGTTGATACGATTCATAGTGAGTTTGTTATTACAGATTTATTGATGACAGTTACGTTATCTGCCGGTCGGCGGTTATGCCGTCAGCCAGCAGTTTCACCGGTTCTTATTGCCTGGAGGAATTTTCCGATGCGTTCTACATCTTTGTTTCCCGGAGCCGTTTCAAAGCGGCTGTTGATGTCGATGCCGGCTAGTTTGGGGTGATGAAACTCCCTGATGGCTTTAACGCTGTAAGGGTTGATTCCGCCGCTGAGCAGAAAAGGCGTCATTCCGCTGTAACGGTGCAGCAGGTTCCAGTCGAACTGGTTGCCGGAGCCGCCATACAGTGATGTTTTGGCATCAAAGAGGTAATAATCGCATAATCCCTTGTAGTCGGAAACGGTTGCCAGGTCTTTTGACTGTGAAATGGAAAAAGCCTTGATAAGGTGCAGACCGCTGCTGCGTAAGGAACGGCAATATCCGGGCGACTCGTTGCCATGAAGCTGGATGTAGTCCAGCGCAAAACGGTCGGCATACATCAGGATAGTTTCCTTGCTTTCATTGACGAAGACTCCCACGCGCTTTGCGCGAACCGGAAGATATGCCGGTATCTCGCACAGGCAACGGGGAGACTTGGGATAGAAGATAAAGCCTATCATATCTACATCCAGTTGCTCTACATTGCGGATATTTTCCGCTTCGGTCATGCCACATACTTTTATGATAAGAGGAGCCATTTTTTTAATGATTTATGTAATTAATACTTCATTTTCAGGAACGGAGTGGAGAAATGAAATCTTTTAATGCATCTTCCGGCCGGCGGGTTTTCATAAAGGTTTCTCCGATAAGGAAGCCGCGGAAGCCTGCAGCGCGCAGCCGGCAAATGGTTTCGGGATGTGAAATTCCGCTTTCCGAAACAAGTAGCGGCAGGCTTGGGCTGTCGGAAGAATCCTGGGCTGTGGCCGGTATCTGCCGGAGTTTTTCGGCTATATGGAAAGAGTTTTTCACATCGGTGACGAATGTGCCGAGATTACGGTTGTTGACGCCTACCATATCCACATCCGCGTTTACATAAGCGAGTTCGGAAAAAGTGTGGATTTCGAGTAGCACTTCCAATCCCAGGGCATGTGCCCGGGCGGTAAGGGTGGCACATTCTTCTTGTGTCAGGCAAGCGGCGATAAGCAATACTGCATCAGCTCCTACGATACGTGCCTGGAGCAATTGGTATTCGTCGATGATGAAATCCTTTCGCAAGATAGGAATGCCGATCAGTGGGCGTGCCATGCGTATATCCTGCAGCGAACCGCCAAAGAATTTTTCGTCCGTAAGGATAGAGACTGCGGAAGCACCGGCTGTTTCGTATGCAGCGGGTATTTCTTCGGCACGGGCAGTCTCGTGTATCCATCCTTTCGAAGGAGAACGGCGTTTGAATTCGGCAATGATTCCCGTGGGGGAAGAAGCAAGCGCCTGTTTCATGCTGCGGACGGGTATGGTTACAGAAGTTCCGGTAGTGGCGTCTTTCTGCATCATGGCGGCAACCTCTTCCTGTAACTTTTCGAGGGAGACGGCTTGCTTTTGCAGTTCTATTTCAATTTGTTTATGAGCAATGATTTCCGATAAAATATCTGTCATGGCTGTTTTAGTGAAGAGTTACGGGATATGCGGCTATAAATACCTTTTCGCACCTCATCCCTTACTGATTAATTTCTATAAACTTTTTCAATGTTTTCAGCGCCCGTCCGCTTTCCAGCGATTCGCGGGCTATGGCAATACACTCTTCAATCTCCTTTTCCGGTTCCATGACTTGAATGGCGAAGGCGGCATTGACAATGACACATTGAGTCTGAGCGGCTTCTGCGCGGTTGTTCAGGATATTGTCGAAGATACGTGCCGCATCTTCCTTGCAGGTTCCGCCGGAAAGTTCTTCGGGACGTACTGCGCTGAAACCGAGAGTTTGTGGGCGATAGATGCGTTCATAATGACGTGTCATCACTTTGAATTCATCGGTCAGTGAGATTTCATCGTAATTGTCCAGACTATTGACTACGGCAAAGTCGATGCCGAGTCTATAGAAAACGTTCGTATAGAGACGCATTTGTGCGAGGTCGGCTACGCCCAATAGCTGATAGGCGGGCTGACACGGGTTTACCAGAGGTCCCAGCAAGTTGAACAGTGTGCGTACTCCCAAGGCTTTGCGGACAGGACCTACGAATTTCATGGCTGGATTGAACAGTTGGGCGTGCAGGTAGGCTATGTTACACTCTTCCATGCTTCGCTTCAATATGTCGGGATTGTTGGTGAAGCGCACGCCATGCTGTTCTATTACGTTGCTTGCTCCACTGACGGAAGTAGCGCCGTAGTTGCCATGTTTGGCTACTTTATAACCTGCTCCCGCCACAACGAAACTGGCGCAGGTGGAGATGTTGAAGGTGTTCTTCCCGTCACCGCCTGTACCTACGATATCAATGGGGCGGTAAGGCGCAAAGTCTATCGGAATTCGTGTCTCCATAAGTGCTTCGCGAAAGCCTGCCAGCTCGTCTACTGTGATGCTGCGCATCTGAAAAACCGTGAGCAGTGCGGCAATCTGTGCTTCGGGATACATCTCCCGGCTGATGTTAAGCAGGATTTGTTTGCTTTCTTCTACAGTGAGTTCTTCATGGTTGAAGAGCCGGGTTAATATTGTTTTCATCTGATTAAGTTTGTGGTTTAAAAATAGGTTATTCTTCCAGCCAGTTCTTCATAATCTGCTTCCCGTCCGGGGTAAGCACGGATTCCGGATGAAACTGTATGCCTCGGACATCATATTCCCGATGTTTCAACGCCATAATCTGCCCTTCGGGACTGACAGCTGTAACGGCAAGCGTTTCGGGCAGTTTTTCAGTATCTACTACCCAGGAGTGATAGCGTCCTACGGCTATTTCTTCGGGTAATCCCCGGAAAATGTAATCCGGTTCTGTCAGCCGTATAATGGTCTGTACACCATGAAACACTGTGCTGAGGTTGACTAACTTCCCACCGAATGCCTGTCCGATGGCTTGTTCTCCCAGGCATACGCCCAGTATTGGTTTCTTGCCTGCGTAGGTGCGTATTACATCCAGCAGTAATCCTGCTTCTTCGGGCACACCGGGACCCGGTGAAAGGATGATTTTATCATATTGTTCCAATTCTTCTATGCTGAATTGGTCATTGCGCAGTACATCTACCGCTACACCGAGTTCTTTCACCAAGTGCGCAAGGTTATAGGTGAAGGAGTCATAATTGTCTATGATTACTACCATTGTTATTAACTGTTTGATTAATTTACTTTTGATACTCTTGTTGATTTATACAATTAGCCGATTTTCTGTTTTACAGGGAATTTTCCGCCATGGTAATTGCCTTCTTCAATGCTCCCAGTTTGTTGTTCACCTCTTGCAGCTCGTATTCGGCATTACTTTTGGCTACAATGCCGCCGCCTGCCTGAAACCATAACATCCCGTTGCGGCTGACGAATGTACGGATGGTAATAGCCTGGTTCAGGCTGCCGTTCAGGCCGATGAATCCGATACAGCCACCGTATGCGCCACGGTTATGCGGCTCCAGTTCGCTGATAAGCTGCATGGCGCGAACTTTCGGTGCGCCGCTCAAGGTTCCGGCCGGGAAGGTATCGATAAATGTCCTGATAGAGTCTGTATCACTGTTCAGCGTACCGCTGACGCGGCTCACGAGGTGAATGACGTGACTGTAATATTGCATCTCTTTGTAAAAGTCCACTTTTACGTCATGGCAGTTGCGGCTGAGGTCATTGCGGGCAAGGTCTACCAGCATCACGTGCTCTGCATTTTCCTTGGGATCGTCTTGCAGGTACCGGGCATTTGCAGCATCCTGTTCCGGATTTCCGGTACGCTTGGCAGTGCCGGCGATGGGATCTATATAGGCATGGCGGCCTTCAATGCGGCAGTGCGTTTCGGGAGAAGAACCGAAGATACGGAAGCCGCCGAAATCAAAGTAAAACAGATATGGAGATGGGTTGATGCTGCGCAAAGCACGGTAAAGCTTGAAGTCGTCGCCTACGAAACGTTGTTCGAAACGGCGGGAGAGGACTATTTGGAAAACATCTCCCCGCATGCAGTGGGCTATTCCTCGGCGGATATTGGCTTTGTGTTCCTCATCGGTCAGTGAAGAAGTGGTTTCGCCAACAGCACGGAAGTCATAGGCTGTGTAGTTGCGGTTGTGAATGGCTTTCTGCACCTTGTTCAGTTCGCTCTTCTCATCGGGAGCGAGCATTTCCAGTAACAGCATTTCATTTTTGAAGTCATTAAAGACGATAAGATACTTATATAATATGTATAGTATATCCGGTGCATCGTTGGTGGCTTCGCGCCTGTCTTTTACGGCGATGTTCTCAAAATAGCGTACAGCATTGAAAGATGTGTAACCGTACAGACCGCAATAGTCGCTGTATTCTCCTTCCACGTGAAAGCGGTTGAGGAAATCGCGTAACGCATTTTCCGCATGGTATTCTTCGGTAACGGGATGTTCCTCACGTGTGCCGTCGGGCAGACAGAACACGGCAACAGCGTGGTCTATACTGACGCTTGCTACCGGACAAAGTCCGATGAATGAGCGGTTGTTTTCACTGCCATGATAGTCGGAACTCTCCATGAGTGCACTTTGAGGAAAAATGTCGCGCACCTTCAGATACGTGCTTACGGGTGTATGTAAGTCGCCGAGCATCGTGCGGCTCACTGTCTGATAATCATACTTCATATTTTGTATTTTATTCTTTATACATCAAATACGTTTCTACATCCTTATCCCCCCGTCCCGAAACGGTCAGTACCACCACATCATCGGTTTTGAAGTTCAGCTTCTTCAATGCACCGAGGGCGTGGGCACTTTCCAATGCGGGGATGATGCCTTCGAGCTTAGTCAGTTCGTAGGCGGCGCGGATGGCCTCGTCGTCATTTACGGAGAGAACGATGGCGCGCTTTTGTGCGGCAAGGTTGGCATGCATGGGGCCGATGCCCGGATAATCCAGTCCGGCGGAGATGGAGTAAGGCTCTTCAATCTGCCCATCCTCGTTTTGGATAACGTAGGTGCGTGCTCCATGGATAATGCCCAATTTGCCTAAGGCAATGGTAGCGGCAGTCATTCCTGTTTCTATCCCTTTGCCTCCGGCTTCGGCAAGGACAATCTGTACCTGGCGGTCGTCCACATAGTGGTAAATGGTTCCGGCAGCATTGCTTCCACCGCCTATGCAGGCTATGAGATAGTCCGGAGACTCGCGTCCTTCTTTTTCCATGAGCTGTTTTTTGATTTCCTCGCTGATGACCGATTGCAGGCGTGCCACCATATCGGGGTAGGGATGCGGGCCTACGGTGGAGCCGATGATGTAGTAGGTGTCGGCGGGGTGGCAGCACCAGTCGCGTATGGCTTCGTTGGTGGCATCCTTTAAGGTCATGTTTCCGCTGGTCACGGGCACTACGGTTGCACCCAGCATCTTCATCTTCTCTACGTTGACGTGCTGGCGTTCCACATCGGTCTTGCCCATATATACAATGCACTCCATATTCATCAATGCACATACGGTGGCGGTGGCAACGCCGTGCTGTCCGGCACCTGTTTCGGCTATGATGCGGCGTTTGCCCATACGGCGTGCCAGCAGAATCTGCCCGATGGTATTGTTGATTTTGTGTGCGCCGGTATGATTCAGGTCTTCCCGTTTCAGGTAAATCCGGCAACCGTACTTTTCCGACAGACGCCGTGCCTGGTAGAGCGGTGAGGGACGTCCTACGTAGTCGCGCAGCAACCGGTCGTATTCCTGCTTGAAATCTTTACTTTGCAGGACTGCGAGATAGGTTTTCTGCAATTCCTCTACACACCTGTGGAGTATTTCGGGAACGTATGCTCCGCCGAATTCTCCGTAATAACCATCTTTGTCAACTAAGAAACTAACCATATATTGTTTTATTATTTAATTGTTGGCTGCCAGTTACCGGTTGCGAACTGTTAGCTATATACATCGTTTAAATAAAAGAGCCCCGTCGCTTGGTGCGACAGGGCTCTTTTTATATCTATATTGTACATATATACATACGAGCACTGCTCCCTTACGACTGCCGGAGTTGTAACGGATGCCACCACCAATATGTATTTACGAACATTGTTTTCATTATCTTTTTTATTTTTGACCGAGGCAAATATAAGCACATTGTTTTAATAATCAAAGCAAATCTTTCTTTTTTTTCTTATGAGAACTTTTTTCTTAAAGTTTTGTTGTTTATGGCGGATACTATTATTTACTATAAAAAAAGAAAGGAACGGACTATGAAACGGAAACATCTGATTACTATAGGTGTGATTATTGCCATTGTTTTATTATTGTATTGGCTTTTTATAGCCGAAGACTTGAATGCCTGGCTCAATGTAAATTGATTTTTCAGTATTATCATGCGAGGTTGTTCGGATAAATAATGTATCTTCGCAAAAAATCAAAAACTCATGAAAGGATTAAGTTATTCGTTTTTGCGCGCTGTGTGTGCGCTGGTAATCGGTTTGGTGCTGGTGATGTTTCCCAATCAGGCCGGTGATTATTTTGTGATAACGATTGGCGTCATTTTCCTTGTGCCTTCGCTTATTAGTATTATAGGATATTATGCTCAAAATGCAGAAGTGCGCCGCCGTTTCCCTATCGAGGGGATAGGAAGCCTGTTATTTGGACTATGGCTGGTTATTATGCCGGGCTTTTTTGCCGATTTGCTGACGTTCGTGCTGGGCTTTATCCTCGTGATGGGTGGTGCGCAGCAGATAGCCTCGCTGTCGGCTGCCCGCAGATGGACGCCTGTGCCGGGCGGATTCTACGTTGTTCCGGTGGCTATATTGCTGGCCGGGCTGGTTGCGCTGTTCAATCCTACGGGCGTGCGTTCTACGGCGTTTATCATTATCGGAATCACCAGTCTGGTCTATGCGGTTTCGGAATTGATAAACTGGTTCAAATTTACCCGTCTTCGTCCTAAAGCACCTGTTACCGGCAGCAAGAGTGATGATGACATCGAAGATGCAAAGATAATAGAATGATGTATATGTTTTAGACAATATACTCTCTGTTACATAAAACGCAGCAAAGCATCTATTCCCTGATGAAAGATGCTTTGTTGCGTTTTGTATGACAATACCGGGTAGCTTGTCACTCTGAAATGTTTTTAGAAATTTTCCGTAAGTATTCCTCTATTTCTTGAGCTGTAACATCTTTCAACAATACAGTTTTGTTTTTATTCAATAGATATAAGGTCGGGATAGCTTTTAAGTCGTAAAGGCTTTTTAGTTCGATTGCTTGTTCTTTGTCGTAAGCATTAATCCATTCTACAGGAAAATCGGAGAGGTGTCTCCGCCATTCTTCTAAATCAATATCGGGGTAAATGGAAAGGACTTTCATCTGGTTCTGTACGATAGCTTGGCAGATGGAAGGGCTTTGTTTCAATGTTTCTATCGTTTCGCTGCAGGCATGGCAGCCGGGATTGTTGATGAATAATAGGGTATAGGGAGCCTTTATGCTATACAAATTGCCTTGTTTGCCATTGGCAAGCGTATAGACAAAATCCAATGCTTTAGTTCCTATTCTATTTTTTTGTGCCAGCTCGCGTCGGGCTTTGGGACGTATTTTTTCTGTATTATCCATAACAGGAGATTGCAACATGGCATCTAAAACAGATATGTATAGTTCTTCATTACGCATCGGTGAGTTGGGATCGTACAGGTACTTGTCTGCAAGAGAAGTCAGATATGTATAGCACTTTTTCTCTTTTTCAGCTTGTGTAAATAAAGTTTTCAAAGCAATATCCCTCGTTTGAGCAGGTACCAGTTGTAATATATCAATAAAATTCACCCAAGCCTGCTCCGTCACTTCGGGGTGATGTATGTAGTTGGTATCGGCAAAGTTTACATGCTCCCAATAGTGACGTGCCAGATAGTCGGCGCGTAATTCGGGAGTGTTCAACATTGTGGGTACTTCGGGGTATACGAAAGTTGTAATAGTATCTGTTACAGTGTCTTCCGTCTGCTTATTATTTGCTTGCCCATTACTACATGCGCTGCTTGAACTTAATAGGAAAATAAATAATGTGTAAGCTGGCAACAATTCTATGATCTTTTTGTATTTCATATTATCTAAAATAGATGTAAAATTAGGTACTGTTTCATTTTTTTACTCGAAAAGAAAAGGGGCATTTTTCTCTATCCAATAAATTATTTTTAGAATTTGAGTTTCAAGTAATAACGTATTACGTAAAATTAAAAGAAATATGGTGCAAGTTATCAAGAAAATCTTGCACTTGCAAGAAAGAAGACTAAATTCTGATTTGAAAATTAAGTCTTTTGTTAGTTATTCACTTTTCCTATGCTTACTGCACATTGTCAGTTTCTACTTTTCTGTTCTGTCCTGTTAGCCTTTATCTTGTGTCCGACACCCGGGTGTCGTGCATACCGAGACCCGGGTGTCAGACGTGC
>OOCU01000046.1_pt1 | contig 157938 bp, 150 predicted proteins | sample 1671781 | NCBI WGS metagenome assembly OOCU01 (sample SAMN06348192, study PRJEB24527) | human gut metagenome | reverse complement strand
TGTAGTTCAGATATCTTTAGGGTTTTCCAGCAATTCAAACAGTATTGGATAGCTCGTTGTCTATCTCTACGTACATATTTCTATATACGCTGACTATTTTATTCGCCTAACTCATGATTAAAATCACAAGTGTGCAGCTCACAATAATCAATAATAAATTTGTCAAAATTTCATCTCCCTTTATTTATCAATTATTAATCTTAACACATCTAATACAATCTTACAGCAAAAATCAAAAAAATCTTCGCTATCTTGTATTATTCTTTCAGGAAAAAATCATTTTAGATATCTATACTATATCTTGATTGTAGAGAAATATAAAAAATAGTATAATTATATAGTTTAAACATATTTTTAAAATCATTTATCTAGGAGGTTTTTTCTTGCGTGATTTTTGTCTAAAAAATAAAAAATTACTGTTGGGAATATTTGTTTTAGCTATTTTTTATCTCTATTTAGCCCATTTAGGCTCTTATCATTTAATGGACCCTGATGAAGGTCGTTACAATCAAATACCTCGTGAAATGTTACTTAGTGGCGATTTTATCACTCCACATTTAAACGGCGTAGAATACTTTGAAAAACCTGCTTTTCAATATTGGTTTACTGCCATCATGATGAAAATTTTCGGCGTTACAGAATTTGCCGGACGTATCTTACCAGCATTATCAGCTATCGGTTGCGTTGGTCTTGCTGGATTTTTAGGCACAATGATGTATTCTCGCAAAGTAGGTCTACTCGCTAGTGCTATTCTAGCCACATCTTGTTTAAATTTAATCGTTGCCTCAATTAATATTTTAGATATGGCTCTGACTTTATTTATGACAGCCTGCATAGTATTTTTCTATGCTTTTGAACGCACAGAAAAGAAAAAATGGCTTGTTGCCTTTTATATCGCCATGGGCTTTGGTGTTTTAACTAAGGGCTTAGTTGCTATAATCTTACCATTTGGTATTTTATTTTGGTACACAATTTTAACAAAAAGACCTCGTTTATTCTTAAAATTATTTTATCTACCTGGAATTTTAGCTTTTCTCATCGTTACTGTTCCATGGTTTTATCTTGTTTGCCAAGCAAACCATGATTTCTTTTATTTCTTCTTTATTCGTGAGCATTTCTTGCGTTTTACAACTAAAATGCACGATAGATTCCAACCTTGGTGGTTCTTCATTCCATTTGTAATCATCGGCATGTTACCTTGGACTGGATTTTTATTATCCTTATTTAGTAAAAAAGGTGTTATTCGTAAAACAACATCTCAGCGCAATCGCTTTGATATCATCTTCTTATTATTATGGTTCTTTATCATTTTCATTTTCTACTCTATTTCTGATTCTAAATTAGTACCATATATCATGCCTTGCTGGATGCCACTTGCTATTTTAATTGCAGCTTCCATCAAACGTTTTGAAGATGAAAATTCTTGGCTTGGTCATAGCTTTTTAATCAATAGCATCTTATGCTTAGCTTTTGTCGGAGCTTTAGTCGGCTATGTCCTAAGTTCTAATTATTTGACAATTGATGAATTCATTGCCGAAGGTGGTTTACTTACAGCAGCATTATTCATCGGTACTATTGCCTCTATTTTTGTTTGGATAAAAACAAAAAGATTTCGTTGCACTGTAAGTGTTCTTTGTATCATGGGATTTTTCTTTGGTTTAGGTCTTCATGATGTTCAACAACAAGTACACAATAATCAATCTGCATATTATGTAAGCCAAAAAATCAATGAATTAAATCCACAAGACGCTTTAATTGTAAATTATGGCGATTTTTATCACGGTATACCATATTACACTAATCAACGAGTTGCTCTTGCTGATTTCAAAGGTGAACTTGAGTTTGGCTCTGAACATCCAAGTGGTGCAGGTTGGTTTTTCAATGGCGAAGAATTAAATGATTTGTGGAACAGTCAAAAGCGTATTATAATTGTGGTTAAAGAACGTTATAAAGATAAATGTCTCAATGTATTGACTTCTCCAGCGAAACAAGTATTAACTGAAGGGTCATATACTATTTTGATTAATAAATAATAGTTAAATGATTTGGAGGAATATTTCAATGCGTAAAGAATTTTTACCTTTTGCTAAACCTATGGTTAGCGAAGAAGCTATTGCTGATGTAGCAGACTCTATTCGTAAAGGTTGGCTCGCTATGGGCCCTAAAACAGTAGATTTTGAACAAAAATTTGCTGATTATGTAGGTTGCAAATTTGGTATCTCTGTAAACTCTGCTACTGCTGGTTTACACCTCGCTGTAATGGCACTTATCGAGCCTGGTGATGAAGTCATTACTACACCTATGACATTTGCTAGCACTGTAAATGCAATCGTATTTGCTGGTGGTAAACCTGTTTTAGTAGATATTGACCCTCATACATTCAATATTGATATAAATAAAATTGAAGAAGCTATCACACCAAAAACAAAAGCTATCATTCCTGTTCATTTTGCAGGTCGTCCTTGCGATATGGACGCACTTGAAGCTCTTGCACAAAAATATAATCTTGCTATTATCGAAGACTCCGCTCATGCTCTTGGTGCAGAATATAAAGGCAAAAAAATCGGCTTTGGTCGTGGTGCTCGTCATATTGCTGTATTTAGCTTCCACCCAACAAAAAATATCACAACTGGTGAAGGTGGCATGATTTGCACAAATGATGAAAAAGCAGCTGAACTCATGTCTATGCAACGTCAAAATGGTATGAGTAAAGGTGCTTGGAACCGTTATCAAGCAAATGGTAAAGCTCATTATGATATTTTCCGTCCAGGTTTAAAATATCAAATGATGGATATTCAAGCTGCTATCGGTCGCGACCAGCTCACACATCTTGAAGAATTCAATAATCGTCGTCGTGAAATCGTAGCTCGCTATCAAAAAGAATTAAAAGATGTACGTGGTTTAATCCTTCCTCCAGAAATTGAAGAAGGCAATGTTCATTCTTGGCATATATACACACCTCTAATTGATATTGATGAACTCGGTTTTAGTCGTGATGATTTCATGGCAAAAATGAGTGCTAAAAATATCGGTACAGCTTACCATTATCAAGCACTTCATTTATTTACTTGCTTTGGCGAACTCACTGGTCTTAAAGCTGGCGATTTACCAAACTCTGAATATGTATCTGAACGTATTGTTTCCTTACCACTCTTCCCTGCAATGACTGATGAAGATGTAACAGATGTTATCGAAGCAATCAAAGAAATCTGTGGTATGAAAGGCTGATAACTAAAAAATGCTAGGAAGTCCTGAAATTTCTATTGTAATTCCAGTTTACAATGAAGAAGAATCTCTCCCTCAATTATTTAAAGAACTCTATCCTGTAATGGAAAATTTACAGCGTAGTTTTGAAATAATCTTTATCAATGATGGCAGTCGTGATAAATCATTTGCTATGCTCTATGACTTTCAAAAAGAGCATGAAAAAACTGTTCGCGTCATTGATTTAAATGGTAATTTTGGTCAGCATATGGCAATCACTTCTGGTTTTGCTAATGTTCGTGGAAAATACATCATTACTTTAGATGCTGACCTTCAAAATCCACCAGAAGAAATCCCTAAAATCATTGCCAAAATGGATGAAGGCTATGATGTAGTCGGCACATGTCGTCAAAATCGTCATGACCCTTTATTTAGAAAAGTAGCCTCTCGCTTTGTAAACAGAATGACTAATCGCATCAGTGGTTTGCATATCAGCGATTATGGCTGTATGCTCCGCGGATATAGTCGTCGCATTGTCGATATCATCGTTCAAAGTCGTGAAAGTACTACTTTCATTCCTGCATTAGGTCAAAAATTTGCAGTAAATCCTATAGAAATTCCTGTCAGTCATCGTGAACGTGAATTTGGCGAGTCTAAATATAGCTTTTTCCGTTTGCTCCGCTTAAATTTTGACTTAATGACAAGCTTTTCTATAGCTCCTCTACAAATGGTTACAATGAGTGGCATGGGTATCTCCCTTTTAAGTATTATCTTCTTCTTATATTTAATTTTACGCCGTATTGTCGTAGGTCCTGAAGCTGGTGGCGTTTTCACTTTAATGGCCATAAACTTCTTTTTAATCGGTGTTACTATCATGGCACTTGGTATTATCGGTGAATATACTGGTAGAATTTATAAGCAAATTCAGCAACGACCACATTATATAATCAGAAAAATATATGAGGACGGTGCTAAAGAAGATGAATAGACCTTCTATCGTAGTATTTGCCTATAGTGAACCTGGATATACTTGTCTTAAAGCTTTAATAGAAGCTAAAGCTAATATTTTAGCTGTATATACTCATCAAGATGATCCTGATGAAAAAATATGGTTTCATTCTGTATATGATTTGGCTAAAGCTAATAATATACCTGTATTTAGACCAAAAAAAATAGATGAAGAAGCTACTAATTATATCTTAAATTTAAATCCAGATATCATCTTCTCTTTCTATTTTCGCCGTTTAATTCCTAATGAAATCATTTTAAAACCACGTTTAGGTGCTTATAATCTTCATGGTGCTCTATTGCCTAAATATCGTGGTCAAACATGTATCAATTGGGCTGTAGTAAATGGTGAAACACACACTGGTGCCACACTTCATCTCATGACAGAAAAAGCCGATGAAGGTGATATTGTAGACCAGCGTGGATTTGATATAGCATTTACAGATACATCCTTAGATGTTTTCATTAAAGTTAGTAAAATCGCTAGTGAAATCATCAAAGATTGTTTGCCAAAAATAGAGGCAGGTACTATTACTTTGACACCACAAGATGATACACAAGCCACAAAATTTGGCAGACGTCGCCCTAAAGATGGTTTATTGGATTTTTCTAAAGACGCCGTTAGTTTATACAATCTCATTCGTGGCGTTACACATCCTTTTCCTGGAGCTTTTACCTATGTGAATAATAAAAAATTATTCATCTGGTGGGCAAAACCAATCAAAGGAACAGGAAATATTGGCGAAATTGTAAGTACTAATCCACTTTGTATTGGCACTGGAAAAGGTCTACTTCAACTAGAAAAATTACAATTTGAAAATGAAGCTGAATTAGATGCTAAAGCATTTACTGATTTATTGCCAATCGGTACTAAATTTGAACTTGAATAAACTATTATAAATAAAGATAGAAAGAAGTATTTATCATATGAAAATTTTTGTTACTGGTGTAAACGGTTTTATTGGCTCTCATTTCCTTGAAATGGCACTTGCTCAAACAAACTGGGAAATTCAAGGTTTTGACTTAGCAGATAATAATATCACTCAATTCTTGGATAATCCTCGCTTTTCTATGAAAAAAGGCGATATCTTCAAAGAAGAAGCTTGGCTCAATGAACAAATTAAAGAATGTGATGTTCTTTTACCATTAATCGGTATCGCTCGCCCAGCTTATTATATTACTCGTCCACTTTGGACATTCGAACTTGATTTTGAACAAAATCTAAAAATGGTTCGTAAATGTGCTGAATATGGTAAACGCGTTATTTTCCCTTCAACTTCTGAAGTATATGGTATGCCTGACCCTAACAATAAAGTCATGGACGAAGATAACAGTAATTTAATCTTAGGTCCTGTATCTAAGAGCCGTTGGATTTATAGTTGTAGTAAACAAATGATGGATAGAGTAATCTTCGCTTTTGGTCAAGAAATGGGGCTTAAATTCACTTTATTCCGCCCATTTAACTGGGTAGGACCTCGCCTTGATAGCTTCAAAGATGCAAGTGAACATAAAGGTCGTTCCATCACTCAATTCATCTATGATGTTTTGTACACTGGCAAAATAACACTTGTAAATGGTGGTGCTCAACGTCGTAGCTTTACTTGGGTAGGCGATGGCGTACAAGGTTTAATTGATATCATCACTAATAAAGATAACCAAGCAGAAGGACAAATCTTCAATATTGGTAATCCAGAAAACAATTATTCCATCAAAGAAATGGCTGAAATCGTTGTTGATGAAATGAAAAAATTCCCTGAATTCAAAGATAAAGCCGATAAAGTAGAATTTATCGTTATGGACTCCGATAAATATTACGGTAAAAATTATGATGATATGCAAGATAGATTGCCATCTGTGAAAAAAATGGAAACTCGCCTCGGTTGGAAACCAAAAGCTACACTTCGCGAAGCAATCCACTATACACTTGAATGGTATGCTAAAAATTTAGATAAAGCTTAATTATTATTTATAAAAATCAAAGCCATTGCCTCAGCATTTGCTAGTGGCGATGGCTTTTTAACTAAAATATAAAATTTGGAGGATATTATGGCTAAAAAAATTGCTATAAAAATTGATGTAGATACAAAACGTGGCTATGATGAAGGCGTACCTCGCATGCTTGATGTCTTTAAACAAGAAAATATCAAAGCTACTTTCTTTTTCTCCATGGGCACAGATAATTCTGGTAAAGCTATTCGCCGTATCTTTCGCAAAGGTTTTTTAACTAAAATGCTACGCACTAAAGCACCTAGTACTTATGGTTTTAAAACTATGATGTATGGTACTCTTTTACCTGCACCTCATATCGTCGAACCAAATCCTTTGCCATTTCTTCGTGCTATTAAAGAAAATCACGAATGTGGCATTCATTGTTGGGACCATGTTTATTGGCAAGATAAATTGCCTTTCCTATCTGAAGATACTATAAAAGAAGAATTGACCAAAGCCATTAATCTCTTTGAAAAAATCGCTGGCTTTAAAGCTAAAGCTTGTGCTGCTCCTGGCTGGCAAGTAACTCCTCGTAGCTTAAAAGTTCAACAAGAATTAGGTTTTGATTATTGCAGTGATGTTCGCGGATATTATCCATTTTATCCTATCATGAATGATAAAAAATATTTGCCACTACAAATTCCAGGAACATTGCTCACTATGGATGAATGTTTAGGTAGCACTTTAGATGATAAATTAATCACTGAAGAAAATATCAATGATTATTGGTTAAGTCATTGCGATCAAGAATTTAATGTTTTAACTATCCATTCGGAAATGGAAGGTTTAAAACAATTACCTATTCTTCATGATTTCATCAAAAAAGCCAAAAAACTTGGTTATGAATTTGTAAAATTAGAAGAAGGTAAACATGTTCCTAATATTAAAGAATGTGAAGTTTATCATGGATATTTACCAGGTAGAGCAGGAACAGTTGCTCGTCAAAGATAATTAGATAAAAAAGCCACAGCAATATGCTGTGGCTTTTTTATCTATAAATATAATTATGGTTTCTTATAACCGCATTTTGGGCAAACGCCATCTTCATTCAATGCAATACCACATAATGGACAACGATCAACTTCAAGATGTGGTTCATATTCTTCAGATGCCAAATTAACTCCACTAGAGAAAGTGAGTTTTACAATATTCAATTTATCTTTTAAAAGCTCATAAACAATTTTTATCATACCTTCAACTGTCATTGTTTCTTTTGTAACAACAAGACGACAATCTGGATATGCAGTAGCAAGTTCTGTTTTAAAAGCAGGCCCTTTCATTATATTATTCGGTGCACCATCTTTTATGCCTTGCTTTTCATAAACACCTAAAATAGCAGGAAGTAATGGATCATCTTCACGCAAAATTAAAGCATGATCAAAATTTTTCAAAACTTCCCATGCAGTTTTTTGAATTTCATTACAAGGGAATACCATATTTACGCCAGAATTAATAGAACCTTCTACTTCAATAGTAAGAACACCTGTATGCCCATGAAGATATTGTGCTTCGCCCTTGAAACCATAAAAACGATGTGCATACTGTAAATCAAGTTTTGTAATACTTCTCATAAATAACATCTCCTTTGTAATTTTTATTAATTAATAATTTTTATCCATTAATATTATATCAACGCTTCTAAAAAATATCAATATTTTTTAGAAATTTTTATTATTTTTTTACATTTACTTCATTATCCTTTAAAATATCCCATTTATAATAAAAGCATATCAGTTAGGAAATAGCACCTCTGGTTATTAGATACATTTGTAGAAGAAGAAGACTTGCTATGCGTGGTAGCTTCTATCTTCTACAAAATTAACTCCATTTTGAGGTAATAATTATGACAGATTTTAGTAATGTTTTCTTAATCAGTGATATGGATGGCACATTAATTAATTCTAAATCGCAAATTTCCACTATTAACAAATATGCTTTAAATGAATTCACTAAAGTCGGTGGTACATTTGCAGTAGCTACTGGAAGAACCCTCCACAGTTGTAAACAATATATTCCAGAGCTTCCTATAAATGCACCTAGCATATTTTATAATGGCACAATCTTGCAAGATACGAATAATAATGTAGTCTTAAAAACATTATCACTGCAAACAAAAATTCTTTTCAATTTTCTCAAACAATGTTTAATTCATTGTCCTAACACTTGTATAGAACTTCATACTAAAGATACTTTTCACATCATCACTAAAGAAGAATTTGATGATCCTGTTATCAAACGTGAAAATTTATCTTATATCAGAAGTAATCTAGATGACCTTTATGATTTAGATATCTTAAAAGTCCAATTCTATACAACAAATACTCATACGATATCATGGCTCCATAATTTCGCCAAATCTATGGAGATGGATAAAATTGCCAAATATTTTACTTCTTGGTCTAGTTATTTTGAATTAATTCCTAAAAATGCTTCTAAAGGTATTATGTTGGATAATTTACGCAAAATGCCTATGTACAAGGATAAAATATTTATCGCTGTTGGTGATTTTGACAATGATATAGAAATGCTTCTCTTTGCCGACTACGGCATTGCTGCTCAAAATGCTACGCAAAACCTTAAACAAGTAGCAGACATTATCGGCGTAAGCTGTGATGAACACCTTCTTTTTCATGTTATCAACAAAATTATTCCTAATTTGGATAAACTGATGATAACAACTCTTCAAACTGCATAAGAAAAACCTTCTATGTATAGCCCTAACATAGAAGGTTTTTCTTTTTTTATCTATAAATTTATTTCACAGCAAACTCTTTATAAGCCTGATATAAACGCTCTAATGCCCAATGAATATATTTTGTTGGACAAGCCAAATTCCAACGTTCAAAGCCACTACCTGCTTTGCCAAAAATATAACCTTCATCAAAATAAAGGCACGCTTTTTGGCGATTGCGCATTTCTAATTCTTCATTAGTTAAATTAAATGCTCTAAAATCAAGCCATAATAAATATGTCGCTTGAAGCTGTGTTATTTTCACTTGTGGAAAATACTCTTGCATAAAATCCATGATTATTTTTTTATTTGTATCAATGATATTTATGACCTCTGTCAACCATTCTTCGCCATATTCATAAGCTAAACGACAAGCTTCATAACTTAAAATACTACAAGCAAAATCTGCATCAGTTGCTTGTTCTGCTTTAAATAGATTGCGATAATTTTCATTAGCTATAAATACATTAGAAAGTTGCATACCTGCTAAATTAAATGTTTTACTTGGTGCTGTGCAAATAATTGAATGTTCTAATGCTTCTTTAGAAATCGTACCATAGGAAACATGTTTAAATCCCGGCATGATTAAATCTGCATGAATTTCATCTGCTACTACTAAAATATCATTTGCTAAACAAATTTCACTGATTTTAGTTAATTCTTCTCTTGTCCAAATACGACCGCAAGGATTATGTGGACTACAAAGTATCAACATTTTTGTATCTATTGCTTTAGCTTTTTTTGTAAATAAGTCCCAATCAATATCATATGTCATACCATTATTAATCAAAGGTATTTCCACTAATTTTCTTTGATTGATTTCTATAGCTTTATACATAGGATAATAAACAGGTGTAAATAACATCACACCATCGCCTTTTTGCGTAAATGCTTTTACAGCAGTGAAAAAAGCATTTACTACGCTATGTGTTTCTACAAGCCATTTTTCATCAACTGTAAAATCATGATGCTTTTGTTGCCATTTACAAACGCTTTCACGATATTTTTTATTCGTGCCTGCATAACCTAAGATATTATCATCTATAAATTTTTTTAGTCCTTCTGTGATTTCTGGGGCAAGTTTGAACTCCATATCAGCTACAGAAAAAGGAATTACTTTTTCATCTACTAAAGGATTATTCTTCATTTCCTGCCATTTTTGACTGCCAATGCCAAAGCGAGCATTAATATTTTCTAAATTGTATTTCATAAACTACACCTCTTTCATTTTTAATTATCATATTCCCCCATACCCCCATATAAAAATATTTTTACTTTCCTAAATTATAGCTTAATGCTTTGATATCCATAATTCTATTTTAATTTTTATTTCTATCCTATACATAGGCTTATATTTATCATTTATAAATAATATAATGATGGCAAATAATATTATTTATAAGGAGGATTTCATCATGCATATTCCTGATAATTATTTAAGCCCTTCCACTTGTGCTACTTTATTTGTAGCTATGACACCTATCTGGTACTATTCTATTCGCAAGATAAATAAAACTTTATCTGCTGATAAAATCCCTTTAATTGGCATAGATGGTGCATTTGCTTTTATTTTAATGATGTTTAATCTGCCCATTCCTGATGGCACTACAGCCCACGCCGTCGGTGGAACACTCATAGCTTTACTGCTAGGGCCCTATGCCGCCTGTATAGCTATCAGTGTAGCACTTTTCATTCAAGCTATAATCTTTGGTGATGGTGGTATTTTATCTTTTGGGGCTAATTGTTTTAATATAGCATTTATTTTACCTTTTACAGGCTTTTTTATTTATAAAATTTTAAATAAAATTCATTTATCTCTGTTTTATCATAAATGCACTATTTTTCTATCTGCCTATATCAGTATAAATTTAGCTGCCTTTTTCACAGCTTTAGAACTTGGCATCCAGCCATTATTATTTGTAGATAATTTAGGTCAACCACTTTATTGTCCTTATCCGCTTTGGATATCCATACCTGCTATGGCTTTATCTCATTTGACAATTGCCGGCATAGCAGAAGGTGCATTTACTTTATCTTTATATCTTTTTATCCTCAAAACATCTCCAAATATAATTTATGATAGCCAACAGATAAAATTAAATTCTATTTTTTCTTTATTAGCATTTTTAATTATTATTTCTCCACTTGGACTCATAGCTGAAGGCACTGCATGGGGTGAATGGGCTCCAGAAGAAATTATAAATGATACTTCTTCAGGGGTTCCTCTTGGATTTATTCCAGAAAAATTATTAAATGGATTTAATTATGAAGCTTTTTTCCCTGATTATACTATGAATGGAACGACTGATATTTTAGCTTATATAGCTTCAGCTATTATCGGTGTTGCTCTTTTAATCATCATCTTTAAAATACTTGGAAGTGTTATTTATGCCAAAAAACACTCACTTTGATAATTCTGCTAAAATGCCTAAATGGCTTTTCACTACTGATGAGTACACACCCCCAAAGGATAAAGATAATTTTTGGCAAAAAACTTTATTTTCCATTACTACTAAATTAATTTTTCTTCGCCAGCATAATTATTCCCATAAAAACAGTCGGCTAAATCCCAGTGAAAAATTATTGTTCATTTTTCTCACCATAATTTTAATAAATTCTGCACAAAAAATATTTTTTCCTTTAATTATCTTAGCATTTAGTCTAATTTATCTATCAACTTTAAATACAAAACTCATCATTTCTATATTAAAACCGACTTTAATATCGACTTTATTCTCTTTGATAATAATTTTACCTTCTCTATTACTAAATAATACTCGCCTTTTCTATCTGCCCTTTAAAATTTTTATAACTGTTCTTCTTTTAGCTTATATCGCTCAAACTATCCCTTTTTATAGACTAAGTAAAATTCTTCGCCTATTTCATATTCCTGCGATATTTATTTTAACCTTAGATTTAACATTAAAATACATCGTGATTTTAGGAGATACCTTTACCAATTTATTAATTTCTCTAAAATTACGCTCTGTCGGTAAAAATAATTTTAAATATCAAAGTCTAGCTTCTATATCAGGCACTACATTTCTAAAATCACAGATTTATACCAAAGAAACATATCATGCTATGATATGTCGTTGTTTTGATGAAAATTACACGCCAGTTATTAAACATAAATTTAAATTAAAATATATTTGGCATACTATCGTAATTATCATTTATCTATTATTTTATTTTTTCAGTGAAGGATATTTTCTATGACACCAATTATAAATCTATCTCATATAAGCTATAACTATGAAGAAGTTTCTGCTTTAAATGATATCTCTCTTGAAATTTATGCTGGAGAATTAATCTTTTTTACAGGTCCTAATGGTTGTGGTAAATCCACTTTATTTAAACTTTTAAATGGTCTAATCTTTCCTACTAAAGGTGAATATTACTTTGATAATAAGAAAATCGATAAAAATACTTTGCAAGATAATATATTTGCTAAAAGCTTTCATAAACGCATTGGCTATATTTTTCAAAATCCAGATGTGCAATTATTCAATGCTACAGTATATGATGAAATCTCCTTCGCCCCAAGGCAAATGAATTTAGATGAAGAAATCATTCATCAACGTGTAAATGAACTTTTAATTTATTTAAATATACAACATTTACAAGATAGACCACCTTATCATCTAAGTGGTGGCGAACAGAAAAAAGTGGCTCTTGCTGCAATCTTAGCTCTAAATCCAGATGTACTTATGATTGATGAGCCTTTAAATGGGCTTGATAATAAGACTAGACAATGGTTTAAAGAATTTCTCATAGATTTTATCAAAGCTAATAAAACTATTTTAATTTCCACGCATGAACAAGAATTATTATCCCTACCTCATAGTCGCATTATAAAATTCAATGATGAACATACTATTTTAAATTAAAATCAACTAAAAAAGTGTTGTATATAGCCTAGACCATATACAACACTTTTATTATTTATGACTATATAAACACCATGGTTCTTCTGCCATATAATTGCCATCATTATAATAAGCAGCTCTAGCTCTACAGCCACCACAGCTGAATTTATATTTACATTTACCACAATTGCCTTCAAACTCAAAAGTACGCAATTTATTCAATACTTCGCTGTTTTTCCAGATTTCATCAAATGGAGTTTTGCGAACATCGCCAAGTTCCATATTTAAATAAGCACATGGCTGTACTTTTCCTCGAGGGCTGATAATGCAATAAGATGTTCCAGCCAAACAGCCACGACGGAAACGAAGTTTCATGCCCATCTGGTCAGCTATACGCATAAATTGAGGTGCGCAAGTAGGTTTTAATTCGATATCCACTTCTTGCTGCTTTTTCATAATTCTTGTGATAACATCTTCATATTCTTTAGCGCGAAGTGTTTCTGCTTCGATATTTTTTCCTCTACCTGTTGGCACTAAAAAGAAAATATGGTGAGCTACAGCGCCTTCTTTAACGGCAAAATCTGTTAAAGCTTCCAATTCATGTTGGTTCCAATCCATCACTGTTGTATGAATTTGAAATGGCAACCCTACTTTACGACAATTTCTCATACCACGAACAGCGCCTTCCCAAGCATTAGGGAATTTACGGAAATTATTATGCTTTTCTGCATCCATGGAATCAAGAGAAATTCCCATGCCCATAGCGCCAGCATTTTTTAATTTTAAAGCCATTTCTTCTGTGATAAGCGTGCCATTTGTACCAAATACAGAGCGAAGACCTAATTTTGTAGCGTATTCCACAAGTTCTACGATATCTGGACGCATAAGTGGCTCTCCACCAGAAAAAATCATGATTTTAAAGCCAGCTTTAGCAATCTGTTCTAAAAGCGTTTTCGCTTCTTGCGTATTTAATTCTTCATCTGCTTTACAACCAGCATCACGATAACAATGGTCGCAAAACATATTACAAGCATTTGTTGTATTCCATGAAATAATCATTATTTTTCAGCTCCTGTAATACCAATTTCTTCATCAGTTAAATAACAAGAAGGGTCTGATTCCCAAAAATCTCCAGTGCGAGCTTCAGCACGTGTTCTGAAATTACCATTACAATTATCTAAGAATTTGCATTTACTGCAACGACCTTTTAATAATGGTTTTCTATCTTTCAATCCTGCCATAATAGGATTTGTTGTATCTTGCCAAATATCACCAAATTTACGTTCACGAACATTGCCAAAAGTATGGTGTTGTGTAAATTGGTCAGGATGTACATATCCAAGTGGGTCAACTTCGGCAAAAGCCATACCAGAACGGTTACCACCATTCATTGCGATATATTTTTTAATCTGCTGAGCAAGTTCATCTTTGCCTTCTTGAAGTGCTTTTAAATACATATATACACCATCGCAGTGATTATCTACAGTCAAGATTTCTTTTTTCAAACCACGTTCTTCAAAATCACGAGTACGACGAATGATTATATCCATAGCACGGCGAGATTCTTCAGCTGTTACATCTTCATCCATCATTTGATTGCCACGACCAGAATATACTAAATGATAGAAGCACACACGATTGATATTTTCTTCTTCAATGAAATCAAAGATATTTTCTAATTCTTGGATATTGTGATGATTGATAGTGAAGCGAAGTCCTACGCGTTGGTCAACTGCTACACAGTTTTTAATACCATTCATAGCAGCTTCAAAAGCTCCAGCTTTTCCGCGAAATTTATCATTTACTTCACGAAGACCATCTAAAGAAATGCCCACATAACCTACACCAATATCTTTGATTTTGCGAGCTACTTCTGGTGTAATCAAAGTACCATTAGTAGATAATGTAGGACGTACACCTTTTTTCGCTGCATAGTCTGCAAGTTCAAAGAAATCTGGACGAATTAATGGTTCTCCGCCAGAAAATAATAATACTGGCACATTGAAATCTGCTAAATCATCAATGAATTGTTTTGCTTCCGCTGTAGTCAATTCATTTTGATATTTTTTAGCATCAGAACTCATATAACAATGGCGACATTTTAAATTACATGTACGTGTAGAGTTCCAAACTACTACTGGTCCCATGCCTTCTCTTACGCCATTTCTTGCTTTATGAGCATTATCTGTATAACGAAGAGAGTCTCCAAAATATTCTGTTGCAAATAATAATTTCGTTACGCTTATCAAGTTATTTCACCTATTCCTTATTTTAATTCTAGTTTATACAAGCAAATATTTATATATTCAATATATGTATAAGTAATTATGAACGACATTCACATTTACAATATATTTATAATAACAATATAAAGGTTAAAGGTCAATAAAAAGCTTTTATAATAATTTTTCTATTTTGACCAAAAAAATATCTTTTTATCCCCATATATTCTACAGAGATAAAAAGATATTTACATCTTAATAATTTATTCTTTTTTTACCAGCGACTAAACGTTTTAAAGAATTTACTTCACGTGTAAGTCTATTGATAGCTTTTACTAAAGCAGCTACTGGATTTGCTTGTTCTACAGTTTCTACTTTTTCCACTTTTTCTACTTTAGAAATGCTTTCTTCTTTTGCTTTAACTACTGGTTTTACTTCGATATTTTCTTTTTTCTGTACTGGTGTTTCATCTACATTTTGTACAATTTTACGAGGACGACCTCTTCTTTTCTTTGCTACTTGTTCATTTGCTTTTACTTGTGTTTCTACTTTTTCCACCTTAGTCTCCACTTTTGTTTCTACTGCTTTTTGTGCATTTTTTGGTGGACGGCCTCTTCTTTTTTTCTGTGGTGCTTCTTCTTTTACTTCTTTTTTAACCACAGGTTCAGCTAATTTTATATTTTGCGCCATAGCAGCAATTTTATTTACACGTTTTTTAACTGTTTTTGCTTTATTTTCTGTAGCTTCTACTTGTGATACAACTTCTGGATTTTTACGAGGACGACCGCGTTTTTTCTTTGGCATATCCACTGTATATTCTTCTTTTTTTGTTTCTGCTACTGTTTCTACCACAGGATTTTTACGAGGACGACCTCTTCTTTTTTTTGTTGGTTCACTATTCATTATTTTTTCTTCCTTTGTTTCTACTGATATATTTTCTTTAGTATCTATGATTAATTGACCATCAGCATATAATTTTCTCCATCTTGCTGAAGCTCTTTCTATGCGTTTATTGCCTAAAATTGATGGGTCAAAACCTGCTTCAATAAAAATTTCTGTAGGTTTTTTTCCTGCTAAATAATTTTTTACATAATAAGATTTAAATGCTTCTGTATAAATAATTCGTGTTTTTTCTACTGACTCTACATTAGGGTTTTTACTGAGAATTTTTCTTTGTTCTTCGGTAAATACTTTTGCTGCCAATTCATTTCGCCTCTTTCATATGTATATATCTTATTTATAATCATAATATATACCATTGATAAATTCAATATATTATGCTAAAAAATCCCCCTAAAATTTTCCAATTAGTCCTAAAATAAGCCCTAATACACCAGAACCAGCCAAAATTTTTATAATTCCCACTTTTTTTCTAACAGCAATAAAAGCTACAATTAATACAAATAAACCTAAATAATCAATATCTGCTACATTTATTGGCATTTTTTCTGTATTGAACAAAGCTAAAAATATAAAACTCATACCAGCAGAACAAATTAATGCTACAACAGCTGGTCTTAAGCCATTTAATATACCTTTAATCACCCCAATATTTCCATATTTAAAAAATAATTTCGCTAAAATAATACCTAAAATAAACGATGGCGTTACAAATCCCAATGTTGCCACAATAGCACCTAAAAACCCTGCTACTTTCATGCCGACAAAAGTCGCTGCATTAATACCAATAGGGCCAGGAGTCATCTGAGAAATTGTAAAAATATCTATAAATTCACTCATGCTAAGCCAGCCATGTACATCTATTACTTGTGCTTGGATTAATGGCATGGAAGCATATCCACCACCAACACAAAATAAACCTACTTGAACAAAGCTCCAAAATAATTCTAAATAAATCATAGTAAAAATCCTTTGCTATTTTTCTATCACTAAATTAATTATTTTAATTATATTTTTTATCCCTCATTAAAATTAAACCAATAATTCCATCAATAACGATTAAATACATTACATTTATATCTGTAAAAAAGCTCATACCAAAGGTAAAACAAATAATAAATAAGGATAATATATATTTTTTCTTTAATTCTTTTTTTAATAAATCATATGCTACATTGATAATCAATGCCGTAGCACCACATTGCATACCTTTTAATAGCAAATTCACATATGGATTTGTAGAAAATAAATTATAAAAAATACAAATTAAAGATAAAGTGATAAGCGGTGGCAATACAGTAGCTAGTAAAGCTGTCAAAGTTCCTTTTACACCACGCATTTTATATCCCAAAATTACAGCAGAATTAATCGCCACTACCCCTGGCATAGATTGAGCTATAGCTACTAAGTCTAAGGCATCTTTTTCTCTTATCCATTTATATTCATCGACGTATTTTGCCTTCAATAGCGGTATGATTACAAAACCGCCACCCACAGTAAAAGCACTAATAATAAATGTGGATTTAAATAATTTCCAATAAAAATTCTCTGCTTTTTCCATTTCAACATTCCTTTTACATAAAATAAAGAAATCACTATTATCGATTGAATATACAATAATAGTGATTTCAAATTAACTTAAAATACTATTTAAAAAACAGCTTTAATTTCACCAATGATATCGCCACGATGATTTTTCAATACAGGTGGATACATTGACAATAATTTATTATATTCTTCTTCATTAATATAATTAAAATGTTTGAGCATTGCAATTACCATTGGAGTTACTGCTGCATAGCTTCCATCTTCGATTTTAAAAGCCATACCAGATTTTAATTCACGAGAAGCTAAACAATATACTGCATCTGCACCAATTTTAGCCAATACACGTCCATTTGTTACTTCTGCTACTGCTTTATCAATTCTACCTGTTCCAGAAACCATCTGCGGATATGCACACATAGCATCGCGAATTTTTATCGCAGCTTCTGTGTATTCGCCCCAATTTCCTTCTTCTGCATTCATCAAACGAGCATAAGCATATGCCATTTTATCAAGTGGTAAATAAAATACAGGTACACCACAGCCATCAATACCAATATCCAATTCATCTTCAGGAATACCAGCTGACATAGCTACTATTTGATGAATGATTTTTTGAGCTTCATGGTCTGGTTTTATATAATCTTCCACTGGTATATTCAACAACTGACAAAGAGCTATGATTGCTGAATGTTTACCAGAACAAGGATTATGCAATACTGATGGTTTTAAATTATTTTTTACTAATTCTTTGAAAGCTTTTCCACTCATAGGACGAGCAGAACCACAGTTTAATACTTCTTCAGTTAAACCTAATTTATGCAAAATAGATTTTACTGTTTCTACATGAATATCTTCACCGCTATGAGAAGAAGCAAGTATTGCTAATTCTTGTTGTGTTAAATTATATTTTTCAACGCCACCTAATTTTACGAACTGTAATAATTGAAAAGGTTTCGCTGCACTGCGCCAAAACATTGGTAGGTGAGCATTGCCTACTTTATCAATAATATTGCCATCAACGCCAACACAAACAGCATCGCCTCGATGAATATTTTCTACATATTTTCCTCTTGTGTAATGTAATAATTCTACACTCATTTTCTCACCTCAATAATAAAATCTTTAGATTATCTTTTATCATACCATAGCACTTTATTTTTTTGTAGTAATTTATTGATTTTAAAATATCTAGCTTCTATAATTAATATGCATAGAAAAATTTTAAAAATGTGAGTTGAATGTAATGGAAATAGCTTTAATTGCTTTTTTAGCCTTCGTCATTGATTGCATAATTGGCGACCCTAATTCTAAATATCATCCTGTAGCTTTGATGGGAAAATTAATTGATATCCTCGATAAATTATTGCGCAAAGATAATGCTACTGAACCTACAAAATTAGTCTGTGGCTTTATTTTAGTAGCTATATTATTGAGCTTTAGCTATGGCATAACTTATGGCATAATCACACTTCTTGATATATTTAATTGTCCTAGTTGGCTCAATATCTTTATCCAAGCTGTAATCTTAAGCTTTATGATTTCACCAAAATCTCTAGCTAAAGCAGGCAAAGATATTTATGATGAATTAATCAATCACAATCTTGATGAAGCTCGCAAAAAAGTAAATTATATCGTAAGTCGCGATGCCAATCGCATGAATGAACAAGATATCACTCGTGCCACTGTAGAAACGGTAGCGGAAAATATTGTAGATGGTATTATCTCGCCTTTATTTTATTTCTTTATCGGCGGACTACCACTCGCTGTACTTTACCGCATGAGCAATACCATGGACGCTATGATTGGCTATAAAAATGATAAATATCTTTATTTCGGCAGAACAGCTGCCCGCATTGATGATGTTTTGAATTTTATTCCTGCGCGCATAACAGGACTTTTATTAATAGTTGTAGCCTTTTATTCCAAATTAAATGCCAAAGGTGCTTTAAAAATGATGATGCGTGATGCTAAAAAACATCCTAGCCCTAATGGTGGTTATACAGAAGCTACAGTAGCTGGCGCACTAGATATTCGCCTAGGCGGTATAAACTATTATTTTGGTCGTCAATCATTCCGAGCTTATATGGGCGAAGCTATCAATGAATTAAATGCTCGACATATTCAACAAACCATAAAATTAATGTACAATGTTTCTACTTTATTTTTAATCATTATGTGCGTTGGTTATATCATAATCACAAAATATCAAGAACTTAGTCTCTAAATCATAAGTAGGTGAATAATAGATAATGCAAGATACTCAATATAAAAAAGGATTAGTAATCATTCACACTGGAAACGGCAAAGGAAAAACTACAGCAGCTTTAGGGCTTGCAATCCGTGCATGGGGCGAAGGCTTAAAAGTTTTAATTCTCCAATTCATCAAAGGCAGTTGGAAATATGGTGAATTAAAAGCTTTAGCTAAATTTGCTCCAGATATCACAGTGAAACAATGTGGTGAAGGTTTTACTCGCCGAGGCAATACAGATATAAAAATCCATCAAGAAGCTGCTAAAAAAGCACTTCAAGAAGCAAAAATGGAAATGATAAGCAATAAATGGGATATGATTATCTTAGATGAAATAAATTATGCTATTGATTTTGATTTAGTTGATTTAAAAGATGTCTTAGATTTAATCGCCGAAAAACCTGCTGATTTACATCTCGTTATGACAGGACGAAATGCCAAAGAAGAAATCATTCAAAAGGCTAATTTAGTAACGGAAATGAAAGAAATCAAACACCCTTATAAAGAAGGCATCAAAGCCCAAAAAGGTATTGAATTTTAAATTTAAACAAAAATGCACTCCAAGGAAAGTTTTCATTGGAGTGCATTTTTTAATTTTTTATCTTACCTAAAATGCGATTGCAAATAATAAATAATACAACCATATATAAACATAAAATACCAATAGACAATATCGAAATCTCTTGATTATGTGTGATAGCACGCAACAAAGTTGATGTATGCGTCAGTGGCAAAGCTTCAATAAAATAATGCAGTAATAATGGCAATTTATCCGTAGAGAAAAATGTGCCACATAAAAATGACATCGGCAATAAAATATACGTATTAAATCTTGCCATATCTTCAAAAGTCTGTACTGTCATTGCTGCTGAAAAGCCAATTTCAGCAAAGATAATACAATTTATAATCAATACAATTATAAATAATGGCGTAATCGCAAATTTCGCACCAAATAAATAAGCTAAAACAACGATAATCGCCGAAGAAATCATGCCACGAAGCACAGCAGCCAAAATCTTTCCTGCTACAAAAGCTATTGGTCGAATAGGCGATACTAAATATTCCTCTAAAGATTTATGATATATACGTTCTGCATGTACAGGAGTCAAACTATTAAAAGCTATATTCATAGAATTTAAAGCCAAAATCCCTGGAACTAAGAAATCTAAATATGAACCAGTCCCTGTATTAATACTTCTACCTAATCCCCAGCCAAAAGCCACCATATATAAAATAGGTGCTACCATACGGCTTAAGATGAATTTTATCATGCGATGTTTCAATACTACCCAGTCTCGCCAAAAAACAGTCCAAATATCATATAGCATAATCAGCTCACCGTCCTTCCTGTCAATTCTACGAAGACATCTTCTAAATTGGAATGACGTATAGTTGTCGCTACATCTAAAGTTCCAGCAAAATCAGCACATTCTTTGCGAGAATTAAAAAATTTATATTCTCTAGACTCTTCGCTATCCCATTCTACAACATATTTGCCAATTTGCTCACAAAGAGCCTTTGGCGTATCCAATTTTATTAAACTACCTTTATTTAAAATAGCCACTCTATTACATAGATTTTCTGCCTCTTCAATATAATGAGTAGTCAAAACTACAGTAACGCCATCTTTTGGCAATCGACGTATTAAATCCCAAATACGTCGTCGCACCTGTGGGTCTAAAGCTACTGTTGGCTCATCTAAAAATAAGATTTTAGGATTATGCATCAAAGCTCGCACAATCAATAAACGTCTTTTCATACCACCAGATAGACTTTTTACTTTATCATTAACTCTATCTTGAAGCTCTACATAATTTAATAATTCTTCAATGCGAGCATGGCGCTCACTTTTGGGAATGTGATGTAATCTTCCATGCAATTCCATATTTTCCCAAACAGTCAAATCCTGATCAAAATTTATATGTTGCGGTACTACTCCTATATATTTTTTTACATTTAATTCATCGCTGAATATATCTTTTCCCTTATATAAAATTTCTCCAGCTGTAGGCTTTGTAAGCATAGTAAGCATGCGAATAGTTGTCGTCTTACCTGCTCCATTTGGCCCCAAAAGTCCAAAGATTTCACCTTCATCAATCGTCAAATTTAAATCTCTTACAGCCGTTTTTTCTATATTTTTACCTTGTTTATTTTTAGAAACAAAATTTTTCTTTAGGGATTTTATTTCAAGCATATTTATTCCCCTTATTATATTAATTTTTAACTAAAGATACTGGAAAAATTATTTTATCTTCTGGATTTTGACAGTTTTGATACATCTTAGCATTCACACCAAATACTTTAGCTAAATTTTCTACATCAAGTACAGTATTTGGCTCACCTTGCTCAAATACATGTTTATCTTTCAAGATAACTATATCATCAGCATACATACGAGCATGATTTATATCGTGTAAGACCATAATCACTGTCATTTTTTCGCGTTTATTCAATTCATCTACTATCTGCATGACTTCTATTTGATGAGCAATATCTAAATAAGTAGTTGGCTCATCTAATAATAAAATCTTTGGCTGTTGAGCAAGTGCCATTGCAATCCATGTACGCTGTCTTTCACCGCCAGATAAAGTGCTGACTAAGCGATGAGAAAAAGATGTAATATGCGTTTTTTCCATTGCTTCTTCAATAACCGCTTGCTCTTTTCTACTATTCAATGATTTAAACATGGAGCGATAAGGAAATCTGCCATAACTCACAAGCTCTTTTACCGTCAAATCTGTTGGTGTTGTCGCTCCCTGTGGTAATATTGCCATTTTCTTCGCTAGATTTTTTCTGGATAAATGCAAAATATTTTCTCCATCAATCAAGATTTCGCCTTTATATTGACGATTTAATCCTGAGATAGCTTTTAATAAAGTCGATTTACCACAACCGTTTGGCCCTATGATAGCTGTCTTTTTTTCAGCTTTAAAATCAATATTAATTCCATCTAAAATCAATTTATCATATATTTTTATCATTAAATCAGATACTTTTAAATTAACCATATCAAAGCTCCTTTCTAAGTAAAAATAAAAAGAATGGAGCTCCTAATATCGCCATGAAAATTCCCACAGGCAATTCCAGTGGAGCAAATGCTACACGGGCGAAAGTATCACTATAAGTAACTACAGCTATTCCCAAAAGTGCCGACGAAGGTATCAAATAGCGATAATCTGAACCTACAAGCAAACGAGCTGTATGTGGCACTATAAGTCCTACAAAACCTAATAAACCTGCTACAGATACAGCACTTGCTGCCAATAATGCTCCTATAGCAGTCAAATAAATGCGTGTTAATTCTACATTAACCCCTAGAGCCTTTGCTATATCATCACCCAATTGCAAAATATTTAAATGGCGTGAACCCAACATTGCTAAAATAAATCCAATTAAAGCATAAGGCCAAATAATATCTACATGTGGCCATGAACGAGCCGATAAGCCCCCTACCATCCACATCAAAGCACCATGTATTCTATCACTATATAAAACTAAAATAGCGGAAATACCTGCACCTAAAAATGCTGATACTGCCACCCCTGCTAAAATAATACGCAACGGTCTTATACCATTTTTCCATGCCAATAAATAAATGCAAATAGCTGCAATCATAGCACCAACAAAAGCTATAGGCGTTATTAGATATTCCATAGCAGGAAATAATACAATCACTAAAATACCTGTAAGCCCTGCCCCAGAAGAAATCCCTATGATATGTGGATCAGCTAAAGGATTTTTCATCACAGCTTGTAAAATAGCTCCTGCCATAGCCAAATTCATGCCTACTAATCCTGCAACTATCGTTCTTGGCAATCTAATATTATATAAAATCTGTTGGTGAGGACTACTTACACCATCAATAAAAATATTTTTCAATTCACTTATTGGAATAGCTACTGCTCCACTTATTATACTGCATATAATGCCCGAGCAAGCTAAAATGGCGAATACTATCATCATTAGTATTCGCCATTTATTAATCGCTATGCCAAATTTTGTAGTTTGTAAAACTTCTTGTTTTTGCATAGTCATATCAATTCACCATCAATTAAATTTATCTGGATAAACAAGCTTAGCCATAGTTTCAACCGCTTCTGGATAATGAATGCCTGGACTTAGTAAAAATAATTCCTGTGGCAAGAAATACACTCTTTTTTCTTTTACTGCTGGAAGAGTCTGCCATGCTGGATTATTTTCTACATTCTCCATCATAGATTTCTTTATAGTTTCTAGTTTTCCCATACTTGTAACAAAGATAACATCTGGATTTGCTGATACTAATGTTTCCAAACTATATGGCGCAGAAGTTGGATTGCTTTCTAATGGAGTCAATCCCTTAGCAATATTTTCAAATTCCAAAATCTCTGCCGTTGAACCTGCAATACTACCTTCTAATTGTACAGTTACATTTTGAGCTGTACTATGTAGTATCGCTATGCGTTTATGTTCATTTGGCAATTTGGCTTTTATTTCTGCTATTTTATTATCCATATCTTGTATCAAAGTTTTTGCTTTATCTGGATTTCCTGCAATCTGCCCTAAAACATCTACAGTATGTTTTACTTGGTCATACGTACGCATTTCAAGAACAACTACAGGAATGCCATTTTCTTCAAACGTAGATACAAATTTATCATTCATACCCTTATAAGCAATTACTAAATCTGGTTGAGCTTCTATTACTTTCTCAATATTAATATTATAGACATTTCCTACTTGTGGTAGATTTTCATCTTCTTTAGGAATACCTGTTTTTGCTGATACCCTAGCCACTATTTTTCCATCAACAGCATGAAGTGGCTCTAAAAAAGATGCTGATAATGGTACTATTCTTTCTGGTTTTTTCGTCAAAACTACTTGTCTATCAGCATCATCTGTAATAGTTAAATAACTATCAGTTACACTCGAAGCATTTTTTTTCTCTGTTTGACTACCACAACCAACTAATATTACTGAAAAACATATTACTAAAGCTAATATACAAAACAAACCATTTAATTTTTTCATAGTAACATTATCTAAGGCAATTAAATACCTTTACTCCTTCTAGTCAAAATAGTTGATAAATAATTTAATTTTTTATCTTTTTGAGCTTGTAAATCATTTATAATTTCTTCATCTGGAAGACCACAACGGCTTACAAGTACAGCATTATCCACCATATCATTTTCAGCTAAAGCATCTACTACTTCAGGATAATTTTTATAAACTTTCATCATTACCACATTATTAGAAACAGCTAAAGCTTTATCAATAGTTTCTTTATCAGCAGTTGCTGGAATTACACTGATGATATCATTGCCTTCAACTAAAGGATAACCTAATTTACTACCAATCGCACAAAATGCTGGCACACCTGGGATAGTTTCAATATTTATATCTTTTTCTTTTGCTAAAAGACGATATACATAAATATATGTACTGTAAAACATTGGATCGCCTAATGTTAAAAATACTACATTTTTTCCAGCTTGTAATAAAGCTAAAATTTCTTCTTTATTTTTCTGCCATGCATCAGTAGTTTCAAAATTAACTACCATTGGAAAAACTTGATATACAATTTCAATATCATCTTTTAAATAAGGTTTAGCTATGCTTAAAGCTACGCTACCATCTTTTTTTTCTGTTTTTGGTGCAATGAGTACATCAGCTTTTTCAATAGCTTTGATAGCTTTCATTGTCAATAATTCTGGGTCTCCAGGACCTACACCAATACCATAAAAAGTTCCTGCCATGATTAAAAATCCTCCTGCATAAAAAGGTATGTGACAAAATTTGCCACATACCTTACTGTATTACATTTTGCATATTTTAGTAGAAACTAAATTACTTAATAAAATAATGCTCTTATTTATTTTACACTTGGCATATAAAAGCGTCAAGCATACAGGATTTATTCAAAATCTATTATTTTTCTGCTTCAAGAGCGTTCCATGCTTCATTTGCTCTATCTACAAATAATTGACGAACGTTTTGGTTTTCACCAAGACCATGAATGTATGCGTCTACTTTAATACCTTCTTTTTCTAAGATGGATTTATGAGAATCTTCTTCTGCACCAGCCATATCATTATTTGCATGATCACCTGCAACCATCATAAGAGGCATCATTGTAACATGATTGATACCTTTTGCTTTTAATTGAGGAATAATATCTTCAAGAGATGGCCAGCCTTCAACTGTATAAATCATTACTTTACCATCATAAAGTTTATTTAAACGATCTTGCATTACAGAATAATAAGCATTAGATGGATCTGGTGTACCATGTGCCATCACTAATACTGCATCTTTTTTACCTAATTTTGGCATTTGAGAACCAATTGCTTGCATTACTGCTTCAACGTCATCTCTTTGACCTTCTTGACCCATCCAATACATAAGAGGTGTACCAATAGTCATTTTTTTGAATTGTGTTTTATAGATATCATATACAGCTGTTTTATAAGCATATTCCATACCAGGAATGATATCTAAGGAAGTAAGTGCTATACGATTATAGCCTTCAGCTTTTAATTGAGCTAATGCTTCTTCTGGTGTAGGAATAGTAATACCTTCATTTGCTTTTACACGGTCAATAATAATATGAGAAGTAAATGCTAATACAACTTTTGTATTTGGATGTGCTTTTTGAATTTCTTCTACAGTAGCTTCAATTGTTTTTGCACGAGTATCTTTGTATGTTGTACCAAAGCTCATTACTACAATAGCATCTTTATTTGGAGCTTTTTGAAGTTCTGCATCAGTTGTATTATATGTACGTACACCGATTTCAGAAGCTTGTAAAAGTGCAGGAGTTGCTGTTTTTACTTCTGGATTTAAACTATATCCTGCTGCAAAAGATGTTGCAGATACTCCTGTTAAAGCTACACATGCCATAGATGCGATTAACATTTTTTTCCATTTAGCTTTCATATCGTTCTTTCCTTTCTTAGCTGAGTTATCCCCTTTATCCTACAATTTTCTTTTAAGCTAGGTTAAAAGTCATAAAAAAAATGAACCTTCTGCGCGCTCAAAGGTTCATTTCTAGTATAAAAAATCTCTACATGGAATTATACCGATGTAGAGATAGCCTTATACTGTAATAAATCTCCTACCTATCTCTCGCAGGTCATAACGGTGATTGACAAATAGGCAGTTCTTCTGACTCAAGTTCATCGCTTCTTCAAGCCTTCCCAAGAAATATCTCAGTGACATAAATTTGAAGTTGCTCACTTTCACAGCGGCGGGACCGTAGCAGCTTTTACTGCTTTCTCTATTAAGCCCAAAAGGGGCACCTATTCCACTCAATAAATATAAAATTGTTAGAAAAATAATTTCATTTTTACAATAACACTTAAGAGTATATCTGTCAAGACATTATTTATGTTCATCTACCATAGTCTCTGTAGCCAAACCAAATTTAGTTATCCCCACAGCTTTAAATTTATCTAATAATGCCATAATTTTTCCATAATCTACATTTTCATCAGCACGAATTACTACAGCAAAATTATTATTTTCTTCATATTTTTCTTTTGCACCTTGAAGTAATGTATCTTCATCTATCAATTTATTTTCTAAATACAAAGTGCCATCAGCTTTCATCGTGACTAAATAATTAACATTTGTTTGACTTTGGGCATTTTGCACTCTAGGCATATTTACAGGAATAGTTTTTAAATCCACCATGTATAGCGTGCTGAGCATAAAAAATACCAATAAGAAAAACATAATATCAATCATTGGTATAATCATGACTTCAGGCTTAGAAAACGCTCTTCTATCTTTTAAACGCATTGTTATTCACCTCTAGTTATATAACCTTCAATTAGTGAAAAAGCCTGTTCCATATCAGTTACGATACGGTCTATTCTCTGCACAAAATATGCATGAATAGCCAAAGAAACAATAGCCACACAAAGTCCTGTAGCTGTTGCGATTAATGCTTCACCTACACCCCCAGTGATAGCAATAGCTTGACCTTCTTCTAAATTAAATACGCTAAAAGCTGAAATCATACCAATTATTGTCCCCAGTAAACCTAATAAAGGAGCCATAGTGACAATTACATTTAAATAATAAAGTCTTTCTCTAAATTTAGAAATACTTATCCCTGATTGAACTTCCAACAACATCATCAAATTAATATTTTTATTTTGCATTTTATTGAAAGCAAAATCGACTAAAGAAGCTAAATCCCCCTTGCTATTTTGTGCTAAATTTCTAGCTTCTTCAATTTTATTATTAATCATCAATTTATAAAAATTTTGTGCAAAAGCTCTTCCTGAATCAGCTTTCATAAAATATAATAAACGTTCTATACCAATAGTGATAATAAAAATTGAGCATATTAATAATATGTACATTACTAATCCGCCCTTATGAAAATACTCTACACCTTGCATCAATAAGTCCATGAAAAGACCTCCTATAAAAATCTCACTTCTTGTATTATAATTTATTCATACTAATAATAAGCTTATCAAATATAGCTGTCAAACCTAAAATCAAAAAACTTAACAATTAAGGAAGTGCTTTTATGTTTACTACAAAAGTTCAAGTCGCCCATCATGATATGCAGGATTTTATTTCTAATTATCAAGACATAGACAAATTTTTGACTTATTGCCAACAATGTAATAATTATAATCATAAATGGTCTTGTCCACCACTTAGCTTTAATCCTAAAACTTATTTGAGCCAATATAAATCTATTTATTTAGTAGCTGTACAAATAAATTACAGTGAAGATACTATAAATAGCTTAACTACTAAAGAAGAAATTAGTACATTTACTCGCAAAACTTTGCGCAAACTAAAAAATGAAATAGCTACTGCTCTACTAAATTTAGAAAATGATAATACAATCTCTCTATCTTCTGGTGGCTGTAGTTACTGTTGCAAATGTAGTAGAACTGTTAATCAACCTTGTAAAAAACCAGATAAAATGCGTCATTCTCTTGATTCTTTTGGTGTAGATTTAGGAAAAGTAATGGAAGATATATTTAATATAAAATTACTTTGGGGCTTAGATAAATTACCAAAATATCACGTATTAATTCATGCTTTAATCTCTAACGAAACTATTTCTGCTACAACTATATCTGACATAATAAGCAAAAACAGCGTATAACTATAATAGTTATACGCTGTTGTTTTAAAAAATATTCTTTCCCCCTCAGTTAAGGGAAAATATATAAAGTTATGGGGGAAAGAGAGAGAGTTAACAAATTATTTTAATTTCCACATAATGTCGGAAAGCATGAGCTGATCTTTAAATTTATCCATATCTAAATCTTTAGTAATATGAACGAATTCAATACCCATCATATTAGCCCAATCGCGAAGTTGTTCAGCAGTTACAGTGTAGCTGATAACACTATGATGTGCACCACCTGCTAAAATCCAAGCTTCACCAGCTTCTTCAAGGCTTGGCATTGGTTTCCACATTACGCGAGCTACAGGAAGATTTGGCATTGGCATAATAGGTTTTACGCATTCTACATCGTTAACGATAAGACGCATTCTACCACCCATATCTACAAGAGTAGCTACAATAGCACTGCCTGCTTTACCTTCAAATACAAGACGAGCTGGAGCATCTTTGCCACCAATTCCAAGTTCATGAACTTCAATTTTTGGAGTTCCTTCTGCAACGCTAGGGCAAACTTCGAGCATATGTGCACCAAGGTTATAGCTATCTTCACCATCTTTACCGAAATGATAAGTGTAGTCTTCCATTAAAGCAGTACCTTTATCAATGCCCTGTGCCATAGTTTTCATAACTGCAGTGAGGCAAGCAATTTTCCAATCGCCTTCTGGACCGAAACCATATCCTTGACCTGTTAAATCTTGAGTTGCAAGACCTGGAAGTTGATCCATACCATAAAGGTCTTCAAATGTATTTACAAAACCATCTGCTTTGTTATCTTCTAAGAATTTTTTAATAGCAACTTCAACTTTTGCTTGATAACGTACAGATGCGATATTATCTGTATTCATTTCATATTTAGTTTTATATTCAGCAACTTGAGCATCAATTTGTTCTTCAGTTACTGCGTTGATGTACTGTACTAAATCTCCTACTGCATGAGTATTTACAGACCAACCAAATTTGATTTCTGCTTCTACTTTATCGCCTTCAGTAACAGCAACATTTCTCATGTTATCGCCAAAGCGAATAACTTTTAAATCAGCACTAGCGATTACGCCAATTGCAGTACGCATCCAAGTTGCGATTTTGTTTTGAACAGCTTCTGTTTCCCAATAACCAACAACAATTTTACGAGCAAGACGCATACGAGTACCAATGAAACCATGTTCACGGTCACCATGTGCAGACTGATTTAAGTTCATGAAATCCATATCGATTTCTTCATTTGGAATTTCTCTATTATATTGTGTATGAAGGTGAAGATATGGTTTTTGTAATTTTTTAAGACCTCTAATCCACATTTTGGATGGGGAGAAAGTATGCATCCATGTGATAATACCAGCACAAGTATCATCATAGTTTGCATCCATTACAAATCTATCGATTACTTCAGCAGTAGTACCTACAGCTTTAAATTCAATTTTTGCAGGAAGTTTGCCAGAAGCATTTAAGCCTTCTACCATTTTTTTAGCGTCTTCTTCAACAGCTTTTAAAGCTTCTGGACCATATAAGAACTGGCTACCTACGATAAACCAAAATTTGTAGTCTTGTAATTTTTTCATAAAAAACAACTTCTTTCCTTAAAAATATAACTTATATTATTACTTGCAAATAATTCTATTATAATCTGTTGTATATTTAATATTACCATTTGTTTGAAAATTGTAATATATAATTGTCATACAACATGGTTTTATTATAGCATGTATGTTATACAAATTTCAATAGGAAAAACATAAAATTTATAAAAATTTTTTCAATCTTTCCAACAATTCTACTATATAAATAATTTTTATAGTCATCTTTATCTGTATAAAGGAAATCATTTTTTACCAATCTTTTTCCTAAATAAAAAAATTCAAAAAAATTTAAAATTATTTGCAATAAGCACTTGTCAAATAAAAAAAACTATAGTACAATTCTTTTTGTCAACATATCATACAACTTCATTAAATTGTTTAAATTAGTATGATATTTATAATTGTCTGTTAATTCTATAATAAAGAAAAGGTAGGTTTTATCTCATGTCCACAACTATTGACACTGAAGCGCTCCAACAAAGTAAACATATGCGCAAATTAGTATCTGTTGCAGCCGGTATGGCTGGTTTGTTGTTTGGTCTTGATATTGGGGTAATCGCTGGTGCATTGCCATTCATTACAGACCAATTATCACTCACAAGCCAAATGCAAGAATGGATCGTAAGTTCTATGATGTTTGGTGCGGCTATTGGTTCTATTATTACTTTATGGATTTCATCTAAATTAGGTCGTAAAAAATCTATTTTAACAGCAGGTCTCTTATTTATTATTGGTTGTTTTGGTTCTTCATTCGCTCCTAATTATGAAATTTTATTAATCTCTCGTATAATCTTAGGTTTCTCCATTGGGGTTGCTTCTTATGTAGCACCACTTTATCTTTCTGAAATGAGTGAAAAAGAACATCGTGGTCGTTTGATTTCCATGTATCAGCTCATGATTAACTTCGGTATCGTTATCGCATTCATCTCTGATACACTTCTTGCTCCAACAGAAAGCTGGAGACTTATGCTTGGTATCATCAGTATCCCTGCATTCTTATTAATAATCGCTGTTGCTAAATTACCAGATAGCCCACGTTGGCTCGCTTCTAAAGGTTTTACAACTGAAGCTCAAAAAGTACTTAACGTTCTTCGTGGTAACAAAGAAAAAGCTCATGAAGAACTCCAAGATATCACAGATAGCTTAAAAGTTAAACAAGCTGGTTTCTCTTTATTCAGAGCAAATAAAAATGTTCGTCGTGTTGTTTTCCTTGGTATGTTCTTACAGTTCATGCAACAATTCACTGGTCAGAACATCATCATGTATTATGCTCCAAAAATCTTCAGTCTTGCTGGTTTTGAAAGCCATACAGACCAAATGTTTGCTACTATCTTAGATGGTATGACATTCGTTATCTTCACTTGGATTTCCATGCAGTTCATCGATAAAACTGGTCGTAAAATCGCACTTAAAATTGGTTTCGGTATCATGGCTTTAGCTCTTATCGTTCTTGGCTGGTGCCTCATGCAGTTTGAAGGCGGAAATACAGCTCAATGGATTTCTTACACTGCTGTTGGTATGACAATTCTTTCCATCGCTGGTTATGCTATGAGTGCTGCACCTGTTATCTGGATTTTATGCTCTGAAATTCAACCTCTTAAGAGCCGTGACTTCGGTATAGCTTGCTCTACTACTACAAACTGGGTATCCAATATGATTATCGGTGCTACATTCCTTTCCCTTCTCGAAGGTATTGGTTCCGCTCAAACATTCTGGTTATATGGTATTTTGAACGTAATCTTCATTTTCTGCACAATCTACATTGTTCCAGAAACAAAAGGTGTTTCTCTTGAAAAAATTGAAAGCAATCTTATGGAAGGTAAAAAACTTCGCGATATTGGTTGCTAATGTTGCTAATAATGAGATAAGTTCAAGGAGGAAAATATTATGTTAATTACAATAGGTCGTCAATATGGTGCTGGCGGACGCGAAGTAGCAGAAATTCTAGCTAAAGAACTTCAAATCCCTCTTTATGATAGAAAATTAATTGCTTTGATTGCTGAACATCTTGAAAAAGGTTGTAATTTAGAAGAATTAAATCTCACTTATACTAATCTTTATGGTGATGAATCTCCATATGAACATATCTTTGATAATGTTGTTCAAAATGATGATATGTTTATGTTTAAACCTCAATCTAACGCTATAAAACAATTAGCTGATTATTATAAATCTGGTATTTTTGTAGGTCGTTGTGCTAATTATATCTTAAATGACTATAATGCTTATAGCTTCTTTATCGTTGCTGACGATGATTTCAGAACTACTAGAGGTCAACTTGTTTATCATAAATCTTTATCTGAATTAAAAAAAGAAGACCAAAAACGTGCTTCTTACTATAATTACTATACAGGACTTAACTGGGGCGAACCTAAAGATTATGATTTAATAATCAATGTAGCTCGTACAGGCATTGAAGGTGCTGTAAAAGTTATTAAAGAATACGTTGCTAATAATCCTAAATAATCTTGCTTGACATCAACACTCCTTTTATGTTAAAGTATCACATCTTTTTCATAAAAGGAGTGTTTTTTTATGCCTTATGGTGTCCTAGCTGATATTTTTTGCATTATTCTTGGAGGTATTATCGGTCCTAATTTGAATATTAAAATTACATATAAGTATAGAGAACCTCTAATTAAAATTTTCGGCATAAGTGCTTTAGCTATCGGTATTGTATCTTTTATTAAGGTAAATTGTTTACCTTGTGTTATTTTAGCTTTAATTTTAGGATTTATATTAGGAGAATTTTTCGATTTAGATACTAAATTAAAAAATTTACTAGCTAAGATAATATATAAATTAAATTTTAAGCATAAATTTAAAAATGAAGAAGAAAAAAATCTATATATGGATTTTTACTTATTAGTCGCTGCTACTTTTTGCGCTAGTGACACTAATATCTTTGGTGCATTTAATGAAGGTCTATCTGGTGATACTACGATTTTATTTTCCAAAGCTGTAATTGATATTTTCGCCTCTATCATATTTGCCACTAGATTGGGCTATCCTATGCTTTTGATTACTATACCTCAATTTATCATCATGGGCGGTCTTTTCTTTTGTTCGCAATTTTTAATGGTATTTATCTCTAATACTATGATTTTAGATTTTATCTCTATCGGTGGATTATTGACTATTATTTTAAGCTTGAATATGATTGGCATTCCTATTGTCAGCATTGTTAATATCTTGCCCGCTCTTGTCATTATTTTCCCTATATCTTATTTATTTTCTTTTATTTTTCTATAATATTTTTCTATAAAAAAAGCGAGTCATATGACTCGCTTAAAATGTTTTTACAGATTCTCTTTCTACTAGATTTGGTGGGAATTTCACACTGACATTCAAACTTGGATTTTCCATCAATTTCAAAAGTTGTATAGCTACTGTTTTTCCCATTTCTTTCTTAGGATGAGCAAAAGTTGTTAACCCAATAGCTGACTCTAATTCCAAATCATCAAAACTTATGATCGAAATATCATCTGGTATTTTTTTTTCAATTTTAGTAAATAAATCGACTAAATATCTTGCTATCTGGTCATTATAACAAATAATGGCTGTAGCATCATTTAGACGTCTTAAGATTTCACGGTCTAATTCACCATTCATAATAAGTTTGATATCCTCTGTTGTATACCAAAACATATTTTTTTCTGATTGCAATAAATTATGTTTTTTCAAAGCATTAATCGCACCTGAATAACGTAACTGACCTTGCATATCATCAGATTTAAAAATACCAGCAATCTTTTCATGACCATGTTTTATGAGATATTCACCAGCAGATTGCCCTGCTAGATAATCGTCCATACGCACACTTGCTATATTCATTGGCGGATTAGTATCAGCATGGATAAACACACATGGTATTCCTGCTGATTTTATTTTTTGATAAAAATCTGTATTGATATATGGTATACCACTTTTGGCTGGCTCAATAATTAAGCCATCAATATTGTTTTTCAACATAGTATCTAAAATATATGCTTCTTTTTCCACTCTATTATAGGTAAAAGCTAACTGCATGAAATAGCCATTTTTAGTCAATACCTTCTCTATTCCTTGTACAATACTTGGGAAAATATAATCATCTAAATAAGTCAAAACAACACCTATATTTCTTGTTGTTTTCTTTATTGCTGATTTTGAAGCACATACATACGTTCCGCTACCACGTCTTCTCTCTAGCAATCCTTCGTTTTCTAGTACACTAGTTGCCTGTCTTACTGTTTGACGACTAATTGAGAATTTTTTTCCCAACTCATTTTCAGAAGGCAATCTCATGCCTACACTAAATTCTCCGCTTAAAATTTGCTCTCTTATCCAATTCATTAAATCTATATATTTCGGAGCATCTGCCGTTGCCATTTCCACACCGTCCTTCCTTTTATAAATATAACAACTTCTTTTTTTATATTTATATGTGTATCTATATAGTTTACCAAATAACCTCTATATAATACAACTAATATCCTAAAATACAACTTTTATTACTACATATTATCTAATAACATTTCGCCTACGCTATCATACAACTTTGTTGCAACATTTTTAGCATGCATAGTTGCTGAATTTAAACTATACCCTTCAAATTCTTTTATCATAGGCACATCATTTTGAGCATCGCCTATTGTTAAAACCTGTTCAAAGTATTTATCTTTTTGCAAATTCAATAATTCTTTGACTCCTTGAGCTTTATTTATTCCCTTAGCACATATATCTATACAATTTAAATTCATATTAGCTAAGAAAGCTCCTTCAAATTCATTATTTATACGTTTAGCATAATTGTTAGCAATTTCTTCTGTTTCATAGGCTAAACTAATTTGTATTACATTCATTTCAGATAAAGCTTGTTCTACTGTTATTCTTTGAATGATGTCTTGATTTTTATATTTTTCAGACTCAAAATACTTTAACAACTGCGATTTAGGGCTATTTATCGTAGTTCTCATTTTTTCTGCTGAAGAAAATAAAATATGCCAACTTTCTTTGGCAATATCGCTATGAACAAATTTTTCTAATTGAATTTTATCCAAAGGAAAGGATTTTATTAATTTTAAATTTTTATCAAAAATTGTTCCACCATTATTGCAAATTACAAAATCATAAGTAAGCTCTTGATTATTTACTTCATGCATTAAAGAATGAACATCTCTACCACTACATAAAACAAAGATATTGCCTTTGCTTCTCCATTCATTTACAGCTTCTATATTTATTTGCGGTATGATATCTTCATGGTGAAAATATAATGTCCCATCAAAATCACTAAATGCAATCTTCACTAAAAACGCCTCACTTTTAATTCATTCCAATACTTTATATTATAAAAAAAAAGCAGACAAAAGTCTGCTTTTTCTTTTTATATTTTATCTATCAAAATGTTTTTGCCATTGATGATGGAAAGAACCTTCTCTATCAATGCGTTTATACGTATGAGCACCAAAATAATCTCTTTGAGCTTGAATGAGATTTGCACCCACAACTTTTGTGCTCAAACCATCAATATAAGAAATTGCATTTGCAAAAGCTGGTACTGGTACACCTGCTAAAATAGCTTTAGCTACAATTTTTCTTAAACATTGCTGATTATTTTTTACTTTTTCAGCAAAGAATTCATTTTCAATTAAATTATCTAAATTAGGTTCTTGCTGATAAGCATTAGTTATATTATTTAAAAATCTCGCTTGAATGATACAACCAGCTCTAAAAATAGAAGCAATATCACCTAAGTTTAAATTCCAATCGTATGTTTCAGAAGCGCTTTTATAAAGAGCAAGACCTTGAGCATATGCTGCAATTTTAGCTGTATATAAAGAACGTCTTACATCTTCTACAAAATCTGCATCAATTTCTACAGATAATACTTTTTTCAAACCACTTTCTGCTAATTGTTGACGTTTTTCATAGAAAGAACTAATATTTCTAGCATTGCAAGCACTTGTCATAATAGATGTATTCACACCTTGTTCTAAAGCAGCTAAGCTTGTCCAACGACCTGTACCTTTTTGCCCTGCACTATCTAAGATTTTATCTACTAATTCGCCTTCGCCTAAATCATCTTTTTCTTTAAAGATATCTGCTGTAATACCAATTAAGAAGCTATTTAATTCACCTTGGTTCCATTCATTGAAAATATCTGCAATCTGAGAATTTTCATATCCACCAACATGTTTTAATAATAAATAAGCTTCAGCAATAAGTTGCATATCTGCATATTCAATACCATTATGCACCATTTTTACATAATGACCTGCACCATTTTCACCAATATATGTGCAACAAGGTTTACCATCTTCAGCTTTAGCAGAAATAGCTTCTAAAACTTCTTTGATTTCTTTATAACTTTCTTTATTACCGCCTGGCATTAATGCTGGACCATTGAGTGCTCCCTCTTCACCACCAGATACACCAACACCAAAATATTTAAATCCTTTAGAAGTTACATATTCATATCTTCTTTGTGTATCTTTAAAGAAGGAATTACCACCGTCCATGATGATATCTTCTTTATCTAAATAAGGTAAAAGACTTTCAATTACACTATCTACTGCTTTACCTGCTGTTACCATGATAAAGAATTTGCGAGGACGAGTCATACCTTCCACTAAAGATTTTACATCATAAAAAGCTGTTATATTATCATGTGGATGATTTTTAACAAAAGCTTCTGTTAAATCTGGAGTATAATTATATACGGCTACTTTGAAATTATGATTTGCCATATTTAAAGCTAAACAGCTTCCCATTACCCCCATACCAATAACTGCTATATTTGATTTCATAAATTTTATTTTCCCCCATTAAAAATTAAAAAAATATATCTATATTGTACAACTGTCTATCAAAAAAAGCTACCAATAAGGTAGCTTTTTTATTTTTCTCGTACAATATATTATCGCATGTCTAAAATTCAGCTACTAAATTATTCATAAAATACATTTATCTTCTTTATTTATAATTTATTTACATAAAATCTTCAAAAACTATCAAAATAAGATTGCATTTAAAATCATTACACCAATAATACCTGCAACAGAAATAATAGTTTCTAAAGCACACCATGTGCGAATTGTTCCCTTTATAGTTAAACCAAAGAACTCTTTAAATAACCAAAATCCTGGATCATTTGGTGGACTGAAAATTACACTACCTGCACCAACTGCCAATACCATAAGTTCTGGACTTACACCAGTGAGTGGAATTAATGGTGCTACGATGCCACCTGCTGTGAGTGCTGCTACGGTTGCAGACCCAACAGAAGTTCTGATAACAGCAGCAATCAACCATGCCATCAATAATGGAGACATATCTGAACCATGAATTAAACTACCGATATATGTTCCCAATCCACTATCAATTAAAATCTGTTTTAAAACACCGCCACCTGCAACAACAAGTAAAATCATCGCAATAGTTTTTACTGCATCTTCTACACTTGTCATTATTTCTTTCATGGATTTTCCACGATTTAAGCCAAAAGTAAAAATAGCAATGATTACAGAAATAGTAAGCGCTATATCTGGATTTCCTAAAAATACTAAAATATGGTAAATACTATACGTATCATCTAAAGTCATTTTTACAATAGCAGAAGCTGCCATCAATACTACTGGTACTAATGCAGTAAAAATACTAATTGCAAAAGAAGGCATTTCATCTTCTTTGAAAATTTTAGGATTGTATAAACCTTTTGGAATTTCCGGTTTCAAATCTTTAACAAAATTATAATAAAGTGGTCCTGCTAAGATAACTGTTGGCACTGCAATGATAAAGCCATAAATCAAAGTAGTCCCTAAATCTGCATTAAAAATAACTGCAATCGCTGTTGGTCCTGGGTGAGGTGGTAAAAATCCATGTGCCACAGATAAAGAAGCTGCCATCGGAATACCAACTTCTAAAAGATTAACCTTTGCTTCCGCTGCAATCGTAAATACTAATGGAATTAAAAGTACAAAGCCGATTTCATAAAAAAGTGCAATACCTACGACAAAACCTGTTAAGCAAACAGCCCAACGAACATTTTTTACCCCGAACATAGAAATCAATGTAGTGGCAATTCTTTGTGCTCCCCCACTATCAGCCATCAATTTACCAAGCATAGCCCCAAAACTTACGACTATTGCCAGACCTCCTAATGTACCTCCTAACCCCTTAGTTATAGATGGTACGATATCATCTACTGGTAAACCTAAAGCAAAGCCCATAAAAATTGCTACAAAAATTAAAGATAAAAAACTATTTAATTTACACTTTACAATAAGTATAAATAAAATAATAATCCCCACAGCCAATATAGCTAATGGCATAATCAAAACCCTCTCTCTTTATATATTTTTATTATTTATACATTTTATTTTGATACGTAGTTATGCGTGCAAAATCAGGTTGTAATTTTTCATATAAACTGCTATAGATATCAAAAAGTTCTTCATAGACTTCTTTATTTTCTGCTTGTGGTTTATATACTTTCTTCGGTTTAATTAAATTTGCAGTATCTGATATATCTTTCATCTCACCACTAGCTATGAAACCTAAAACAGCTGCCCCAAAAGCTGCTCCTTCACTATTTTGAGGTAAAGTTATATGTTCGCCAAAGATATCAGCCATAATTTGTAACCATAATGGTGATTTTGTAAAACTACCACTGACGCGAATATCTTTTACCTGACCAAAATCTTTTAAAGCACTTAATACACAGTTTAAACTAAAACATATACCTTCCATGCCAGCTCTAATCATATGCGAACGACTGTGATTTAAAGATAAGCCAAAAAACATTCCACGAAGTTCAGAATTCCAATATGGTGCACGTTCGCCTGTAAAAAATGGCAACAACAATAATCCTTCTGCTCCAGCTGGAATTTTAGAAGCTTTAAGCGTCATTAAATCATATGGGTCAATATCGATATCTTCTAAACGATGATTGCTATAATGGCAAACTTTATCTCGAAGCCATCTCATGATGATGCCACCATTATTTATAGCACCACCTGCAACCCACATATCATCAGTCAAGTTATAACACCATGTACGTCCCAAACTATCCACCTTTGGTGTTTTTGTAAGCATTCTAATTGCTCCGCTTGTACCGATTGTCGCACTTAACTGACCATCTTCAATAGCACCAATTCCCACATTTACCAATACACCATCAGTAGCACCAATAACTACAGGTAAATTTTCTGGTAAATTCAATCTTTGCGCTGCACTATCTGTCAATTTACTCTGATAAGTTGTAGATACAACAGGTGGTAATTGTTCTCTTGTTATTCCCGCATAATTTAAAATTTCTTCGTCCCAATCCATTTTATGCGCATTATATAAACCACTTGCAGAAGCTGAAGACTTATCAACTACCCACTCACCTGTCATTTTTTCAAAAATATAATCTTTTAAAGAATAGATATATCTCATTTTGGCAAATACATCAGGATAATTTTTTCTCACCCATAAGATTTTCAAAAATGGATAACAAGAATGAGTTGGACAACATGTTCTTTCATAAAAACCTTTTACTAAGGCTTCATCTTTTTTTAATTCATTAACAATACCTACTGAACGACTATCTGCCCAAGTTATCATATTGCTCAATAATTCACGATTTTCATTAGCCGGTGCAAAGCTATGCATAACAGTACTAATAGCTATACCAGATACATTTTTACCTTTATAAATTAAAGTATTAGCTACTTCACGTACAACTTTTTCAATTGCTTTATATATAATCTCAGGATTTTGCTCAGCCCAATCTGGATATGGTGTTTCTAACGGATAAAATTCATCTGCACTACATAAACTCAATCCATCTTTTTGATAAGCAATCGCTCTAACTCCTGTAGTACCTACATCTACCCCAATCCAAATACAACTTCTTGTATTACTAAAATCCAACATTAAAACCGCCCTTTCCCTAAATCATTATAAATAAACTGAAAAATCATTAATTTATGTAATTTCTTTATTTACTAACACAAGCAAATTATAACAAATAAAGCTTTATTATGCAATATATTTTTCATTTTATTTTTTATTTTTGATATTTTTATATCATTTTTTATCAATCTTATTCTATACTATCACTATATTTTATTGTTATAATTACATTAAGAAAGATTTTGAGGTGAATATCATGGAGACAAATACATCTATCTTAACATTAATGCGTAGCAATTATAATAATATGACGAAATCAGAAAAACGCATCATAGATTATATCCTTGCCAATTTAAAAACTGTCATGAGTCAAACTATCTCCGATTTAGCCAGCAATACTCAAAGTTCAGAAATTACTATTTCTCGTTTTTGTAAAAAATTAGGTTTTAGCGGTCTACAAAGTTTAAAAATAGCCTTAGCTAGTGAAGTATACAGCCAAGATGAATTAGTATCTCAAGAAATAAATCCCAATGATTCCTATAAATTAATTGCTGAAAAACTTTTTTCTTCCATCACTGATGGACTGCAAGACACTTTAAAATTAATTGATTTTGAACAATTAGAAAAAGCTGTTCAGTTAATAAAAAATGCTCATCAAATCTGTGTATATGGCTTTGGTAATTCTTTTACAGTCTGCCAAGATATCGAAACACGTTTTATGCGTTTTGGTATTCCTATAAAAGCCTATAATGATTTGCATATGCAAGTTACAGCTTCTTCTCTACTCACAGAAAAAGATTTAATCATCTGTGTATCTCATACAGGCGCCAACATTGACCTTCTACAAGCTATAGAATTAGCTCACAATAATAACGTTCCTATAATTGCCATAACAAGTTATATGAACTCTCCTCTTTGTAAATTAGCTGATGTTGTATTGCATGGTATGGGTCGCGAAATCGCCTATAAATCTGAAGCTGTTGCTTCACGATTAATACACATGGCCATAGTAGATATTCTATATATGGGTGTATATCAAAAAAATGTTACAAAAAACTTCACTAATATCAAAAAAATGCGTAATGCTATAGCTAAACGCAGATTGTAATGTACATTTACTTACACTTTTTCCTAAAAAATTTTATAAAATATGTAAAATAATAAAAAAACTACTTGCTAAATACCTAATTTGCTATATAATGTTGAATATTGATTTAGATTTTATATTATTTTAGAGGTATTTTATGAAAAAATATATTATCCAGTATGCAATGATCGTCATTGGTGCTCTTATTTCTGCCATATCATGTAATTTGTTCTTAATTCCTAATCATTTTCTCTCTGGCGGACTTACAGGGATCGCCATTATTCTCCACTATTTATTTGATTTACCTATCGGTATTCAAAATATCATCTTCAACATTCCAATTTTATATATTGCCTATCATTTTTTTGGAAGACTATATTTTTTCAACACAATATTAGGTACAGGTCTATACTCATTCTTCATTGATTTAACATCATTCTTAACACCATATACTCCACTACATAATAATCCTATGTTATCAGCTATCGTTGCTGGTGTAGTTTCTGGTATTGGCTTTGGTCTTATCTTACGTGCTAATGCTAATACTGGTGGTGCCGATGTAATTGCAGCTTTAATCAAGAAACTCTATTCTTATAATATCGGTACAATGATTTTCGCTTTAAATTGTATCATCGTACTTTGTGGTCTTTGTCTATTCAATTTTGAAGTAGCTATTTACACTTTAATCTACATGTACATCATGGGTGAAGTTGATAACCGCATTGTTACTGGTTTCAATAAACGAAAATCCATCATGATTATTTCCGATAAGTCTGAACAAATTGCAGGGCTTATCATGCTTGAATTAGGACGTGGTGTTACCTTAATCAATGGTGAAGGTGGCTATACACATACTAAGAAGAAAATACTTTATATCGTAGTAAATCTTACGCAATTAAGTAAAATTAAAGAGATAGCTTTAAATATAGATAAAAAAGCCTTCTTTATTATCTCTAATGCTTCTGAAGTAAATGGTAAAGGCTTCTCTTACCATTAAATAATAAATAATGACAAAATAAAAAGGATAAGAATTGATTTACTTCAACTCTTATCCTTTTATTTATATTCGCTCTTATGCTTAAAAAGAAATTATCCTTTTATCCTTGGAAATAAAAATATGCAAATACGATTAGACCTAAAATTATACGATACCAGCCAAATGCTTTAAAATCATTTGTTCTTACATAACGAAGTAAGAATTTAATAGAAATAATAGAAACTATAAAAGCTACTACCATACCCACTAATAATAGAATAACTTCTTCAAAAGTATAATTAAAACCGAATTTAAATAGTTTTAATGCACTAGCACCAAACATAACAGGAATAGCTAAAAAGAATGTATATTCTGTAGCTACCACACGAGAAGTTCCAAATAAAATACCACCTAAAATAGTGGAACCAGAACGAGATGTACCTGGCACTAAAGACAATACCTGAAAGAAACCTATTATCAATGCTGTTTTATAATCTAAATAGTCAATATCTTTGATGCTTGGTGTTCTATGTTTATTATAATTTTCAACTATAATAAATAATACCCCATATAAAATCAAAGTGAATGCTACTACTTGTGCATTCATAAAATGCTCTTCCATATAATCATTAAAAGCTAAACCAATTACAGCAGCAGGAATACAGCCAACGATTACCTTTCCCCATAAAGAAATGGTTTGTCTTTTTTTCAAATATGTTTTTCTTTTTGAAAATGGATTTAGTCTATCAAAATTTAAAGCAACTACAGCTAAAATTGCACCTAACTGAATAACTACTAAGAACATATCCATAAATGCTTTACTTACATTTAAAGACATAAATTCATCAACTAAAATCATATGACCTGTACTACTTACAGGTAACCATTCTGTTAGACCTTCAACAATCCCTAAAACAATAGCTTTTATAATTTCTAGGGTAAACATAAATTATAAAATCCCTCCTATTTATTTATTATTTTTCCAATATAAAATTTAAAACTGAATTTAAACTGAAACAATCAATAAAAAAATTTGTCCTAATTCGCAAAAGAGGTCTCTTTGTAGAGACCTCTTTTATATTTTTATTTGATTATCAGCCTTTACCTTTTACGATATCAATTGCATCGAAAAGTTTACTTACAGATTTTTTCTGATAAATACGGGAAATTACTTCACCTATAGGTGGAGCCATAGATACAGAAACAATTTTGCTAGAATGTTTTTCTTCAGGTAATGGAATAGTGTTTGTAATAATTAACTCTTCCATTGGAGAATCTTCAATACGCTGAACTGCTGGATCACTTAAGATACCATGAGTACAACAAGCATAAACGGATTTTGCACCATGTTTAACAAGTGCTTTAGCACCTTCACATAAAGAACCTGCTGTATCTACGATATCATCAATGATAACGCAATTCTTATCTTTTACTTCACCAATTAAATTCATAACTTTAGCGCAACCTGGCATTGGACGGCGTTTTTCAATAATAGCAATAGGTGCTTTTAAACGGTCTGCTAAAGCACGAGCGCGTGTTACACCACCAAGGTCAGGAGAAACAACTACTACATCTTCAAGATTTTTAGCTTGGATATAAGCTGCAAGAAGTGGAGCTGCTGCAAGATGGTCTACTGGGATATCAAAGAAACCTTGGATTTGACCTGCATGTAAATCAACAGTGATTACACGGTCAATACCAGCTGTAGTCATAAGATTAGCTACTAATTTTGCAGAAATAGGTTCGCGACCACGAGTTTTACGGTCTTGACGAGAATAAGCATAATATGGTACAACCGCATTAATGCTCTGTGCAGATGCACGACGGCAAGCATCAGCCATAACGAGTAATTCCATAAGATTGTCATTTACTGGTTGGCTAGTTGGCTGAATAATAAATACATCCTTACCACGAATACTGTCACTAATCATTACTTGAGTTTCACCATTATTGAAGTGACCTACAAAAGCATGACATAATTCCACACCGATATACTGTGCTACTTCTTCTGCTAATTTTGGATTTGCATTACCAGTGAGAATACATAATTTTGAGGTATCGAAGTTCATTTTACTCCTCCTGAAATCTGTTAAAAATATAATAAATAATAATAATATATATAGAAATGTAGTTATGCTACATTGCTACCAAAATAAAATATAAATTAAACTATTATACTAACTAAATTTCTTAGTTATTTTCTTTTGTCTTTCCAGCCTTCAATATTTTTCTGTCTTTCACGTGCGATTGCAAGTGCGTTTTCTGGAACTTCTTTAGTAATTGTAGAGCCTGCACCTACATAAGCACCATTATTTACTTTAACTGGAGCTACAAGATTTGAGTTGCAACCAATAAAGCAATCATCACCTATTATAGTACGGAATTTATTTTTTCCATCATAATTTACAGTGATTGTACCACAACCCATATTTACACCAGAGCCCATATCAGTATCTCCAATATAGCTCAAGTGAGGTAATTTAGAGCCTTCACCAATATTAGAATTTTTAACTTCTACGAAGTTACCAATTTTTACTTTATGTGCAAGTTTTGTATTTGGACGAATGTGTACATATGGTCCCATTTTTACATCATCTGCGATTTCACAGTCTTCAGTAAAACTAAACATAGCTTCTACATTATCGCCCATAACTGTATTTTTGAAATGTGAATTTGGTCCAAGTTTACAACCTTCACCAATTTTACTATTGCCTTCAATCCAAGTAGATGGATAGATTATAGTATCTTGTCCAATTTCAACGTCAACATCTACATAAGTGCTATTAGGGTCCATTAAAGTTACCCCTTGAGCCATTAATTCTTTATTTTTACGCTGACGAATGATTTTTTCAGCATTTGCTAATTGTTCACGAGAATTTATACCTAATGTTTCTTCATAATTATCAGCAATAGAAGCATTTATTTTCTGTTTTTCTTTACGTAAAATAGATAAAACATCTGGTAAATAATATTCGCCTTGAGCGTTATTGTTATTTACTTTTTTCAAGCTAGCAAATAAAGCTTCAGCATCAAAACAATAAATTCCTGTATTGATTTCATTGATTGCAAGTTCACGTTCGCTAGCATCTTTTTGTTCTACGATTTTTTCTACAGAACCATCTACTAAACGAATTACACGTCCATAGCCAAATGGGTCTGGCATAAATGTTGTAAGTACAGAGGCTTTAGCTCCTGATTGTACATGTTCTTCATAGAAATTTTTTAATGTAGCACCTGTAACAAGTGGAGTATCGCCACATAAAACCATTATAGCAGTATTTTTATCTTTGATTAATGGTTCTGCCTGCATTACAGCATGACCTGTACCTAATTGTTCTTCTTGTAAAACGATTTCAGCTTTATCGCCTAAAACAGCTTGTACTTGTTCACGACCAAAGCCTACTACGACTATATTACGTGTGGAACCAGCACTTTTAGCAGCATCAAGTACATGTTCTACCATTGGCTTTCCACCTGCACAATGGAGTACTTTTGGTAATTTAGATTTCATGCGAGTGCCTTTACCTGCGGCTAAAATTATGGTAATTAATCCTTCTGATTTCACCTTAAAATTCACTTTCCTTTATTGTATATGTGATGTATTTCTATCTCATTTTATTTATAATTACAAAATAGAAACTTCTTGATGTTTTCATATCAAGCAAACCCCATGCATCCCATGGTTTATTATCTATAAAATTCATTTTGCTATTATCTTAGCAAAAATTTTATACTGTATATCAAATAAAAACTTATCTAAGTTTATTATATCATATATAAATCATATCTAAAAAAAATCTTTAGCATTTATTTTTTATTTTACATATTGCCATCTTTATCTTCCATACTAAGCAATAAAGTATGTTCAGAACGTTCCATGTGATATTCAGAAGCTTTTTGTGCAGCAACTGCATCACCTTGAGCAATAGTATCTACTATACGACGATGTTCTTCTAAAGTTTCTTCCAAACGACCAGGATAAGCCATGGATTTTGCACGGAAACTTGTTAATTGTTCGCGTAAATTATAAATAATACCTACTAAACGATTATTTCTGCTTGCTTGATATAAAATATCATGGAATTTCGTATCGGCTTCAACGATTTTTTCCATATTTTTTTCTTTTATAGCTTCACCAATGACAACTAATAATCTTTGTAAATGTTCAAGTTCTTCATCAGTGATACGTTCAGCAGCAAGTCCACTAGCTAAAGAATCTAGTGAAGTTCTAATTTCAAAAACTTCATTAATATCTTTAATGGATAAATTGGATACATATGTACCACGGCGAGGCATCATAATTACATAGCCTTCTAATTCCAATTTACGAATTGCCTCTCTAACAGGAGTACGACTAACACCTAGTTGTTCAGCTAAATGAATTTCCATTAAGCGTTCGCCTGGTTTTAAAATACCTTTTCTTATAGCATCACGCAAAGTTTCAAAAACTACTTCACGTAAAGGTTGATAACTATCTAACTTTATCGGTGTAAGTTTATTGCTCATGTTTATTCCTCCATTAAAAATTTTTTTCTGCTGTTTTTACAGCAAATACATCTGCATCAAAATCCAACTGTATTTTACTTACTATATCTTTTGCTTTTTGACTATCTTCTACAATGGCAAAGACTGTTGGACCACTGCCAGACATCATTGCAGCCATTGCTCCATAATCAGAAAGTTTTTGTTTTATTTTAGCTATCTCAGGATATTCTGGGATAGTTACATATTCTAAGACATTGCCTAAAGATTTACAAATACCTTGTAAATCTTTTTTTATTAAAGATTTGCGCATTGCTTTATTATCAGGATGAATTACACTATCTTGCACTTTATGATAATTTTTATATACCCATGCTGTAGATACATCTACTTTTGGTTTTACTAAAACAATATTTGTCTTTGGCATAGCTGAAATTTCTTGTAAAATTTCGCCTCTACCAGTTGCTAACATTGTTCCACCCATCAAGCAAAATGATATATCTGAACCTAATTGTTCTGCCATCTTACATAAAGCATTAATGCCTAAATTCATTTCAAATAATTCATTTAATCCTCTAAATACAGCAGCAGCATCTGTGCTACCACCAGCTAATCCAGCAGCTACAGGTATTCTTTTGATTAAATTAATTTCTACACCACTGTTTATCTTATATGTATCTAAAAATAATTTTGCTGCTTTATAAATTAAATTATCTTCTGGCTTTGCTACACCTTTGACATCACCATGAAGTATAATGCCTTCTTCTGCATCAAGTTTAGTAAAAGTCAATGTATCAAATAAATTAATAGATTGCATAACCATACTAACTTCATGATAACCATCTGTTCTTTTGCCTAAAATATCCAAAGTAAGATTTATTTTCGCATTTGCATTTATTGTTACCATCTTATTCATCCTATCAATATCTTGTACTTAAAATACATTACTCATTCTTAAAAGATTTTATCATTCTATCAATAAAAAGTCTACTATCTCATATATTATTGTTAATTCTATCAATTCAAAAATCTTTTTTCCACTTGTACACGAATGTACTAAAAGTACAAAAGGCAAATATTTACCTTCATAAATACTTGCCCTTCATTATTTTACAAATTTATCAATCGCTTCTTTTAATTTATCAATTGCCTCTTGGTCATTTTCTTTTACCGCTTCTACTAAACAATGTTCTATATGGTCTTGCAAAATTATCTTAGAGACATTTTTTATCGCTGAATTAACAGCTGATAATTGGATTAATACATCACTACAATCTCTATTTTGCTCCACCATACGTTTTACTGCACTTAAATGACCAATAGCTCTTGATAAGCGATTTAATACAGCTTTTGTCTGCGTATGCGTGTGTGTATGTCCATGATGAGCATGTACCGTTCCGTCTTCATGAACATGCCAAGCTGAATTTATTTCCTTATCATTATCATTTATTTCCATTTAGCAAAAACCTCACTTTTTTTCTTGAGCATTCTTTGCCAAAAAAATCTCTTTTTGTAATTCGTTAAATTGTTCCATAGACATTACTACAATGTTTTTACCACTACTGCGCTGTACAATCAATGTTTCTTTTTCATCAACAACTTTATCAGCATAAATAGTAAATTCATTTAATAAATCAGAAGATGATATAGCCATCATATATATCACATCCTTTCCAACTAAAATAATAAAATACAACACAATTTATATTAACAAGAAGAAATTCCCAATCTAGGGTGCTTCACAGGTTTTAAACTGCGTTTACGAATAATCGTTAAAGCCTCACTCATGGAAATATCTTCTCGTGAAGAATTTTCTTCAAAAACACAAATAGGATTTTTCACACCTATCTCTGAAGCTGGCATATATACATATTCTAAATTGACATTATCTCCATAGATAACACCATCACATAAATTAGCTTCAATCAAAGTTCTCATAAAAACCTCTTTACTCTAAAACATATTCTTTCGCCACAATACTGTCGCACAGATACCAGCTAAAAGCACAGCTAAAATACAAATATCCAAAAATGCCAATGGATTTTCTGACATAGGCACTTCCACATTCATACCAAAAAAGCTAGAGATTACAGTCGGTATAGCTAAAATAATTGTCATAGCAGCCAAAAAACGCATTACTAAGTTCAAGTTATTTGACATTATCGAAGAAAAGGTATCAGCAAGCCTAGCCAAAATTGTACTATACATCTCAACCATTTCACGAGCCTGTTTATTTTCAATAATTACATCTTCTAGTAAATCTTCATCTTCTTCGTATAACTTTATAATATTTTGTAAACTGTGATTAGAGCGCAAGCGCATGAGTTTTTCAAGCACTGCACCATTAGAACGCAAAGAAGCATTAAAATAAGTAAGTGCTTTTTGTAATTCCAATAAACGTAAAATCTCTCTATTTTCAGTGGACTCACGCAATCTAGCTTCAATTTCATCAGAAAGTTTATCTATTTGACGAAGATATTTCAAATAATATGTAACAGATTTGTACAAAATTTGAAATAAAAAGCGTGTTTTCTTGAAGGTGCGAAAAGAACGATATGTTCTTTCATTAAAATCTGAAATCACAGGCGTATCTTCTAAGCATACAGTGATAATATAATCTGGAGTCAAGATAATCGCTAATGGCAAAGTATCATAAGATTCAAAGGTTCTCATCACTGGCACATTAGTCAAAATCATAATCGAATTATCTTCTATATCTGTATGTGAACGTTCCTCATTATCTAGTGCTGAACGCAAAAAATCTGGTTCTACTTGAGTTAAATTACCTACTACTTTCAATTCATAAGGAGTAGGCGCAACTATATTTATCCATGCTCCTTTTTCTAATGATTTTAATGTCAATTCCTTTAAAGGACCTGTTTCCATGGATTTATAGATTTTCAACATTGCGATAGATTTCTCCCTTCTCTAAAAAACCTACCACAATTTATTATTTAACTAAAAATTTTGTAATATCTTTGATAAATAATCGGGTAGGTATCCTCTATATTTATTTTCTTGATAATTTAACTTGTTACTCTCCGGATACTCGTCCATAATTATTCACCAACCTTTATAATTTAAGATATTGCATAATTAAGTATAATTCATATGATATAACTTATCAAGCATATCAATAACTATAGTTTTTCCTCTCACTTAACTTTTTAAATTAATAGTTGACAACTATAAAAAAAACTTGCTATACTTATATAGCAACTAATGGAGAGGTGTCCGAGTGGTTTAAGGAGCTGGTCTTGAAAACCAGTGATTCCGAAAGGGACCGTGGGTTCGAATCCCACCCTCTCCGCCATTAAATTAAATGATACAGGGAAATATTTCAAAGTGTTTCAAAGTCTTGATAAATCTAGTATTTAAAGGCTTTTTAGTAGTTTGAAGTATTTCCTTTTTTTATTGCTTTTAAAAAGTTTGCCCCTTTTTTAATAGACTCTTATCATTTAATAATTTATATAATACAATCATTAATTATAGAATTAAACTTATTGTACAAAAATAGATAAAATCTTTTTCTAAAAACAGATTGACTATAGGGCGACACTATACTTTATAATAGAAAAAAATATTTGAAACCGAGGTTTTTTCTATGTTAAACTTACGTACAATGTATAGATTACGCCGACTTATTAATGTTATGTTACCTGTATTAGCTACGCAATTAGCAATCATTGGCATGAACTTTTTTGACGCTACAATGTCTGGTCATGCTGGTGCAGAACAACTCGCTGGTTCATCCATCGGTGGAAGCCTTATGATGCCTATTATTGCAAGTTCTACAGGTATTTTAATGGCTGCTACGCCTATAATCGCCCATTTAATTGGTAAAAATGAAAAAGATGGCATAGCTACTGTTATTCATTCCGGACTGATTTTATCTATTATTATCGAATTGATTTTACTTTTAGCTTATTTCTTCTTTATTGATGATATTTTAGCTATCTTAACACTTGAACCTGATGTATATTATATAGCTAAATACTATATGTTAGCTTTAATCATTGGTTTAAGTGGTGGCTTATTGACTTTCCCACTTCGTTCTTTAACAGATACTGTAGCAGGCACTGCTGTTTCCATGAAAATTTATCTATTAGCATTACCTATCAATGCCTTTTTAAACTATTGTTTCATCTATGGTAATTTTGGTGCCCCTAAATTAGGTGGTATCGGTGCAGGTGTAGCAACTGCAATCACTTATTATATTTTACTATTTATTTTTATCGCTATAATTATCAACAATCCTCAATTTAAAAATCTAGCTTTATTCAATTTTAAATTTTCCTTAAAAAGTATCAAAGAATATTTAGGTATTGGTATTCCTAATGGCATGGGTATTTTTATGGAAGCTAGTTTATTTGGTTTTATCATCATCTTTATCAGTAAATTCGGTACAAATTATATAGCAGCTCATCAAGCAGCTATGAGTTTTTCTAGTGTTTTATATATGTTGCCATTGAGTTTTTCTTTAGCTTTAACAATCATCATTGGTATTGAAGTAGGTGCTAAGCGATATTTAGAGGCTAAAAAATATGCTTATCTAGGTTTAATTGTATCCTTCCTTTGCGTATTATCAATTGTCGGCTTAGTATTTTACTTCCGTGATTATATAGCACTTTTATACACTACAGATACTACTTTATTGACATATATTGCTCATTTCTTAATTTATACGGCAGCATGGCAATTATTCGACGCGATTGCTTGTCCAATCCAAGGTATCTTGCGTGGTTACAAAGATGTAAAAGCTGCCTTTTATGTAAGTATGCTTGCTTATTGGGGTATTTGCTTACCTTTAGGTATGTTTCTTGACTATTTCATGACTCAAGGCGCATTTGCTTATTGGCAAAGTATGGTACTTGGTGTTGCTACTTCTGCTGTATTATTATTTTTTAGACTCCGTTACATTGAAAAACGATTTATTTAATAATCGTATAAAAAAGGAGAAATTGAATTTAAATTCAATTTCTCCTTTTTTTATTTGTCTTTTATAGCTCTTATTTTTTTGCTAAATCTACCATTAATTTTACTGTAGCTGCTTCTACTGATAATTTTCCTGCTGGTATTACGCCTGCCTTACAAGCTTTTATACCAACTTCATATCTATCCATATGCACTCCATCAAATAAACATTGTGTAGTACAAACAATTTTCACACCTTGTTTACTAAGTTCTTCAATAGCGCCTACAATATCTCTTTGTTTATCTTTGGCAAAAGGTATTCCACCTGCACCATATGCTTCGATAACTATACCTTTATAACCCATTTTAGCTAAATTAAATAAAAGTTCACTATCTAATCCTGGCATGATTTTTATTTGTGCTACTTTTAATTCTAAATCACTATGAACTTTAAAACTTCCATTCACTTGAGGATTTTCATATTCATTCCATTTTATACTATTTCCTTCAAAAGTAGCTACTGGCATTTTATTTATACTTTGAATTGAACGCATATCTTCACTGTATAATTTTTTAGCCCATAAACCTTCTATTATTTGACCACCACAAACAGCAAATACACCTATTTTTTCTGAACTTGCCATCGCAAAAGCTGCATTTAAATTAAATTTTGCATCAGTATTTTCTTCTTCAATAGTTAGTTGTGAACCAATTACCACTACAGGTTTTGCTAAATTCTCCAACATATAATGAAGCGCACAACATGTCCAATTCAATGTATCTGTACCATGAGTTATTACAAAACCATCATATTGTTCATATAATTTTTCAATATAACCTGCGATATATTGCCAATCTTCTGGTTGTAGATTTGTGCTATCTAACTGCATGATATCATAACAATCTATATGAGCATAATCTTTTAAATTCGGTACCATCTCTAACATTTCTTTAGCCGTAAATCCTGGTACAAGTCCATTTTCACTAGGACGTGAAGCTATAGTACCACCTGTTGCTAACCAGCAAATTTTCTTCATAAAATCCTCACCATCATTTTAATTCATTATTCATTTCATTATCCAATTCGCTTTGATATTGTTCATACGCTTCTATATCATATTTTAGACCAGACAAAGCCCTTTTCGCTATTGCTACAGGGCAATCAGACGTACAAACTGGACATTTTCCACATAATTCTTCTACAGCTACTAAAGCTTTTTTTACTTGTTCTACAGTTGCCATATATTTGCTCCTAAATTAAATTTCCATCAATTATTTACAATATCTGGAAAATTAGCTCGTAAATAATCACCTACTAATTCTCCGATATGTTTTTTACCTTCAAAATCAGGATGTAAACCATCAGTTGTCATATTATCTGCTAAATAACCTTGCTCATCCATCAAACCTGATGCCACATCTACATGATACGGTTGTTTTTCTATCCATTCATTTATTTTTAAACGTTCCTTATCCCACCCTTCACTGATATCTAAATTTATAACAGATTTCATTCTTGATGGATTTACAGAAGTTACTGTTAAAAATACAGGAATAATATTATGTTGCTGACATTTTTGTTTTATCGATGTTAAATTATTGATTACAGTTTCCGCTTTCACCCCTGTACGTATATCATTTACACCCCCCATAATAACCAATATCTTAGGATTAAATGATAATACATCATTATCAAAACGATTTAACATATTTGAGGTTAAATTTCCACTAAAACCAATATTTAATACAGGCAAATTAGCATAAGTTTCCCAATTATATAAAGTCGCACTAGGTGGAGTGCTTACAGCTCCCCCTCCATGGGTGATACTATCGCCTAATGCTGCCACTTTTACATTATCTTGTTTTACAGTGAAATAACTATTTTTAGCTTCAGCTAATTTATGATTATTTTTGTCATATGCCTGTACATTGAAAAAATAAAGTCCTTTTTTTGTATAAGCTTTATTATCATAATAATCCATACCTTGTGGGCAAGTATGTGATGCTATTTTTTCTATATTATTAAAATCATATTTAGGCACATAAAATACATCTATTTTATAATGGTCTGCATTTTTTACAGGCACCCATGAATATACAGGATAAACTGGCATATAATCCATTTTATCAAAATGAGTAGTGATTTTTAGCGGTGATATTTCTACATCTTTTGTCACCAAATATGTAGTATATTCACGTCTACTAAAATCTTCTAATTTATATTCATCACCCTTGTTTTGCCAATTGAGTTTATACATTTCCCCCTTGTGTAATAATCTAGGTTTTGTATAATCTGATACTGGCACTTTATTTTCATCTAAACCTCTGACTTGCCATTTTAAATTCTGTGATAAATCCACTTCACTATTATCTAATTGATAGCCAGATGCATAGATATTGTATTTTGTAAATAATACTTCTTGCGTATCTATATTTTTTACAATTAATTCATACATAACAGCATTTGGTATTTCTGGCCAATTTAAAATAGCTGACTTAAACTCTACATTTTCAATTTTATTTTCAGTAGCATTATCTAAAGTTTTACTTGGTATGATATTTTCTTCTTTAGCTAATATTGTAGTTTTTTCTTTTTTATCCGTATCTTTATCAATATTACCTGTATTATCCATTTTATCTGTTTTTATTTTAGCTTCTTTTGTTTGCACTAAAGCTTGTTTAGAAGGAACTTGTGCAAAGGTTAAATTTACATTCATAAAATTTAAAATACTTACAGCTAATACAGTTCTTATAAAAAATTTTTTTAATTTCACTTTATTCTCCCTACTAAATAAAACAGATAGAAAATTCTTCAATCTTCTATCTGTTTAAAATATTTTTAAGTTCTAATATCTTTTGCGTTTAGATGAAGAAGCAAATCCCAATTGTTCCCTATATTTCATAACTGTTCTTCGTGATATTTTCATACCATTTTCATTCAAGATATTTGTTAATTGTTGGTCACTAAGCGGTTTTGCTTTATTTTCATTTTCAATGAGTTCTTTTATTTTTGCTTTTACCTTATCAGCGATTATGTCTTCTTCTCCGTTTTGTTTGCTTACACTACCTGCAAAAAACTTCTTCAAAGCCACTATACCATAAGGCATTTCCATATATTTATTAGCAACTGTTCTACTAACAGTTGATTCATGTACACCAATATTTTCAGCAACAGTTTTCATAAGTAAAGGCTTCATATAAGACAAACCTTTATAAAATACCATTTCTTGTTGTTTTACAATCTCATTTACTACTTTCAATAAAGTTATACGTCTTTGTTCTATACTTTTAATCAACCAAATGGCAGAATTTACATGTTGCTCAATATATTTTTTACTATGCGTATCTAATATATCTCTTTTATAGCAAAGACTGTTTACTCGTAATTTAGGTACATTCGTTTCATTTATAATTACTTCTAACTGTCCGTTAATATCCCTAACTACTACATCAGGTACAATATATTCTAAATATTCTTTACCAAAAGATGCTCCTGGTTTTGGGTTAAAAGTGCGAATTATATCTATCGCTTCTTGTACTTGTATAGGTTCTACATTTTCTAATGTAGCTATCTCTTTTATCTTTCCCTCAGCTACTTTTGGTAAATATTTATCTATAATAGCTTTTATAATTCCATCATATACATTAATTTTCTTTGCCTGTATAGCTAAACACTCTGGTAAATCTCTCGCCGCAATTCCTATTGGTTCTAATATTTGAATTTTTGCCAAAACATTTTCTATTATCTTTTCATTTATTTTCAATAAAGATGATATTTCGGCTGTACTCACTCTTAAATATCCTGCTGCATCTAATAATCCAATGATATATCTAGCTACTTTTATCTCTTGTTTATCGTTAAAAGTAAAATCCACTTGTTCTGATAAATATTCTTCTAATGTCTGATTATTTCTCGTGAACTCTTTTACTTTAAAATCATCGTCATTTGCTACAGGTTCAGGCTTTTCATCATCTTTGTTTAAGTATTCTAAAAAATCCATAGTTTTATCAAAGTTAGAAGCAGGCTCAAGCTCATGTTCTGAGCTTGAGTCTATTTCTAAAGTCGGATTTTCCATATATTCTTTTTCGATGAGTTCGCCTAATTCATGGGCAGATAATTGTAAAATATTTATGGATTGCTGAAGTTTTGGTGTCATTAACAATTTTTGTTTTAAATTTAACGATAATGACTGCTTCATTGTTTTTTCCTCTTTAAATTAGCATTCAACAGGTTCCATAGCTGCAGCGAGTGCTGCACCAAGTGCAGAACCACCATTTTCTAATACAAGTTCTAATTTATCAGCTTCTTCGCCTAAAATTTCATAAATAGCTTTTTGCATATTGTCTTTTATTGTAGGCATTTTTTCATATACAGAACCATCTACAGCTACAAATTGTTTTGGAATACCACCATTTGGATATAAATGCCACATAATACCGCAATAAGTAGCAACTACTAATCTTGCAGAACGGCTAGCAATTGTTTCAGCTAAAGCTTTTACCCAAATAGCATCATCTGTAGTTATATCTGCATTGATTTTTGCTTTTAATAAATCACATACTCCATCTAAATTATCGCTGTTATCAGCTAAAATAGTGGATATATCAATACTTGTGAATTCTACTTTGCCAATATTCCAAGCATCATCTAAGCAATAAGATAATAATTCACCCATATAACGACCAGAAACCATTTTTTCTAAGCGTTGTTCATATGGTTTTTCAGATTCCATATCTAATTTGTAATCGTATTTATTGATAGCGAGTTTATTAAATCCGCCAGATTCCATATTTATAACCATTGCAGGTTTGCCCATGCCAGTGAATGTTTCATAATAGCATGTATTATGACCTGTAGCATAGATAGAACCAATATTTACATTACCTAATTTGTATGCAGCTGCTAATAAAACTGCTACTGTATCGTTAATAACTGCTGTTGGTTCAACATTTGTAAGATTTTTACGAGCTAAAGCTGCTTTTAATAAATCATTTACAACTTCACCTTCAACGCCTTTTGTTGCAAATTCTTTAGTCCAAATAATAAGACGTGCATTATAAATATTTGTCTGAGAAGATGGGAAGGAGAAAGTATGTCCTAATAAGTATTTTTTATCGCGATTGCCATCAACAGCTTCTTCTACCATATCAGCGATAAAATCAAATAATTCATCAGCATTTGCATCAGCGCAAATAAAATCATATTCGCCTGGCACTACTAATGGTTTAGCAACTTTTTTAATAACTTCGAATTTGCCTTCACCATCTAAACGAATTAAAACTACACGAAGATTTGTGCCACCAAAATCAAGTGCTAAGTATTCTCCTGTTTCTTTACCAGTAGGTAAACCAATATAAGATGGTAACATACGTAAAGAAGATTCTCCTGTTTCTTTTACGCCATGTTCTATATCATAGCGAAAAGATGCTGCTACATCTTTTATGGCATCGCTATCAAGTGTAAATTCATCAATCATTTCTTGAAATTTTTTGTTATCCATCGAATTATTTTGCCCCTTTTTTATCTAAAAGTGAACTACTCTTCATTTGTAAATGAGAGCTTCTTGAAAAATAATTAGTAATCTAACTATATCTGCCAAGCGCTACGGCTAGTCCCTAACCTGAATTTATATAATGATTTACATTTTATTTATCAATATTTTGTATAAATTAGGCAATTTTCACCTATTAAATTAAAATCTTCCTTTAGGAATTACTTCCATCCAGTTTCCATCTGGGTCATTGATAAAATAAATACCCATTTCTTTATTTTCATAGCAAATGCAACCCATTTTTTCATGGAGTTCATGCGCTTTTTCATAATCGTCTACTTCAAAAGCTATATGGAATGTATTATCACCTAAATTATAAGCTTCTTTTTGACCTTTTATCCATGATAATTCTAATTGATGAGTTGTTTCATCATCGCCCATATAAACTAAAGTAAATTCTGGTGTATCTAAACGGTCTACTTCTTTCAAGCCTAAGGCTTTATTATAAAAATCAATTGATTTTTCTAAATCTAAAACATATATATTACTATGCAAAAATTTGAAATTCATACCCACACCCCATATCTATTGATCTTTTTATATCTTATTTTAGCATAGATTAGAAAGTTGAACAAATACGCTTTGCCTACATAAAAATAAAATAAAATCGCTATTTCCAATATATATCTTCTACTTTTTTTGCTATGATATAATTAATAGTTATGAAATAAATCACAAAAATGACATATTCTTAAGAAGATTAATTAATACAAAAAATAAAATTCTAGGAGGCTTTTTTTATGAATATATCTGTTCTTGGCTGTGGTCGTTGGGCAAGCTTTCATGGTTGGTATGCCAATCATATTGGTCATAATGTAAAAATCTGGGGTAGAGAAGGCTCTAAACATCTAGAACAGCTACAAACTACACATCAAAATGAATACCTTAGTCTATCTCCTGATATTACTTATACAAATGATTTGAAACTCGCATTAAATTTTGCTGATACAATCATCATCTCCATCAGCTCTCAGCAATTGCGAAACCTAGCTAAGGAAATCAAAAAGACTGATTTATATATGCAAAAAACATTTATTCTATGTATGAAAGGTCTTGAAATTTCAACAGGAAAGCGTCTATCTGAAGTATTCACTGAAGAAATTGGCGAAGATTGCAATGTAGGCGTTTGGGTAGGCCCTGGTCATGTTCAAGATTTCTTAAAAGGCATTCCTAATTGCATGGTTATTTCAGCCAAAAATACAGATATCAGTAAACATATTATCAATATTTTTAGCAGTGATTTAATTCGTTTTTACTATAGCGAAGATTTAATCGGTACAGAGATTGGAGCTGCTGCCAAAAATGTAGTAGGTATTGCTGCCGGTATGCTCGATGGTATGCACTACACTAGCTTAAAAGGCGCTCTAATGGCACGCGGTACTTATGAATTATCCAATTTGATCAAAGCTTTAGGCGGAAATAATATGACAGTATATGGTCTTAGCCATCTTGGCGATTATGAAGCTACTTTATTTTCAGCATATAGCAATAACCGTTGTTTTGGTGAAGATTTTGTCTTAAACAAACCATTTAGCAAATTAGCCGAAGGTATTTACACTATGCAAGCTCTCTTAAAACTTGCTGACAAACATCATGTAGAATTACCAATTTGCGCTGTAATCAATGAAATTGTAATCAATCATAAAAATCCTAAAGAAGAATTATTAAATTTATTCATGCGACCTTTAAAAGCTGAATAATACAGGTGGTGAAGCTATGTCAACATTTGCTATTACTTTAAAAAAATTACTTCAAGAAAAAAACATGAAACAAAATGAACTAGCACGTTTAACTAAAATTAATAAATCTTCTATCAGCGAATACTTATCGGGAAATTATCAGCCCAAATATAAAAATATCCTAAAAATAGCTGAAGTCTTAAATGTATCTCCAAATATTTTCTTGGAAGATACTTCTAGCGAAGAAAATATTAAAAGACTTCCTATCTTAGGCAAAATCGCCGCTGGTATTCCCATCTTAGCTCAGGAAAATATTGAAGGTTATTTGCCTTATGATGATAATGATGCTGATTTTTGTCTACGTATCCATGGTGATAGCATGATTAACGCTCGCATCAATGATGGTGATATCGTTTTTATCAAACAACAATCAACTGTGGAAAATGGAGAAATCGCTGCTGTCTTAGTCAATGATAGTGCTACTCTAAAACGTGTTTATTTCGTAGATGATACAGTGCAACTGCGCTCTGAAAATCCTAAATATAAACCAATGATTTTCTCTAAAAATAATTGCGATAATTTCCGCATACTAGGAAAAGCTATCGCTTTATACACTAAATTTTAAATAAAAAAGATGCTTTGAGAATATATATCTCAAAACATCTTTTTTTATTTCATCAAAATAGATTAAATTACAATATATTAATCAACCATTTTCATGCCACATTCTTCCATGAGTTTCTTGGCTTCTACATACTGAGCTATACCCTGAGCTACTTTTTGAGCATCTTTCATAGCTACAACTACAGTAGCTGGTCCATTAACTACATCTCCACCAGAGAAAACTCCATGTCGCATAGTCATACCATATGGTTTTTCACGAGTTTTCACAAACCCATTTTCATCTACATCAATACCGCTTGTAGAGTCTACAATTCTGCTAGCAGGTTTTTGTCCTATAGCAATGATTATTTTATTTGCAGAGAAATATTCACGTCCATCTGTATCTACGACTTTGTCTAATGCTTCATCAAATTCACGTACCGAACATTTTATACCTGTTACTGCATCTTCTCCTGTAATTTCTACAGGACCTCTTAAAGCGTGTATTTCTACACCTTCTTCTTTAGCTGCATCTATTTCAGATTTTAAAGCTGCCATATCTTCTTCACGACGACGATTTACAACTTTTACAGATTTTGCACCGCAACGCATAGCTGTACGCGCAGCGTCCATAGCAGTATTACCACCACCAATTACCACTACTTCATCGCCTTCTTTGATTGGCACTTCATTAGGGTCAACGCTATTGCTATTGGATAATTCCACCATCTGCAAGAAATATGTTGCTTGAATTACTCCTTTTAATTTAGCACCATCTATTGGTAAAGATTTAGATAAAGCATTACCAGTACCAATAAAAATAGCATCAAAGCCCTGATTAAATAATTCATCTACTGTAATTTCTGTGCCTACCATGATATTTAATTTAAAATCTACGCCTAATTTTTTAATGCGTTTTACTTCACGACGAACTACTTGTTTTGGTAAGCGAAATTCAGGAATACCGTACATCAATACTCCACCAGCTTCTGGCTGAGAATCAAATACTGTTACCTTAAATCCCATTTTAGCTAAATCCCCAGCTACTGTAAGACCAGCAGGACCTGAACCAATTACTGCAATATTTCCAGGCTGAGATTTCGCTACATTTGGAGCCACTAATTCAAGTTCTCCGTCCATGTCGGCAATGAATCGCTCTAATTTACCAATTTTTATTCCTTGACCTTTACGTCCCAAAATACACGAACCTTCACACTGACGTTCATGCGGGCAAACTCTACCACAAACTGCTGGTAAATTACTACGCTGAGCAATAATCATACTAGCCTTACCTAAATCGCCATGCGATAATGCATCTATAAATTCTGGAATATTATTACTAATTGGGCACCCCGTACGACACATTGGCTTTTTACAGTTCAAGCAACGTTTTGCTTCAACAATAGCTTCTCTAAGCGTATAGCCATTTGTCTCGTATCCTACATCAGCTGTATTTGACATATAATTCACCTCTATGGTTTTAGTACTAAATTATTTATATTAATTATATCATTAAATCAAACTAATATACAATTATTTTAACAAAAAAAGCCATCAGTTATAAGAACTAATAGCTTTTCTTCGTGAAATTTATATTTTATTTTTAACGTTTTTCAATATTTTTAACTTCTAATTCGATACCGCCATGCCAATCTTTATCTACTTCAGCATAAATGCGTACAGGTGTATCCATGGATAATTGATACCATATATCATCATCAACTTCTACTGTCATAGAATTTCCTTCATTATCAGTAAATGTATATAAATCTTTGTAGATATGTTCAGTGAATTCGCCATCTACTAATACACGTTGTTCGTCCCAACCGTTAGCTTTAATATCTGCAATTGTCGTTACTTGAGCACTATTGTGGTGCTTAGCTGCGAATACAACAGCTGTACCTAAAACAAAAACAGTTACTAGACTCAATACTACCGCTAACATTTTTTTCATATTATCACTCCTATATATTTATTAAAAATAAAATCCTTATTTATTATTTTTATCAGGTAAATAAACTCCAACATTTTACACTTATATAATAAACAATTATTATTAAAGAATAATTATATCCAAATTAAAATTAGATTAAAAATAGACGCTAGGACTTTTTATTTACTAAAAAAAATGGTTTTATATATGTAAGAAGTATTTTTAGGAGGAATTTTTATGAGCAAAATTTTAATTGTAGAAGATGAACACCGCATTGCTCGTTTTTTACAAATGGAACTAGAGCATGAAGGTTTTTCAACTGCCAGTGAGAGTAATGGGCTACGAGCATACGAGCGTATTATTCAGGAAGATTATGATTTAGTCTTACTAGATATTATGCTACCAGATATGGACGGATTGACCATCTGCCAAAATGTGCGCAAATTATCCGATATCCCTATCATCATGCTCACAGCAAAAGATGAAATAAATGATAAAGTAACAGGTCTTGATATCGGTGCTGATGACTATATTACTAAGCCATTTGCTATTCAAGAACTTCTAGCTAGAATACGTGCTACCCTTCGCAAGCATAATAATTCTACTACTAAACCTGCAGAAGAACCTTCAGTGTTCAAATTTAAAAATATCCATGTATATCTTGACCGTCATGAAGTAAAAGTTCATAACCAATTAGTTGAACTCACTAAAAAAGAATATGATTTACTTTTATATTTATTACACAATCATGACCATGTTTTATCTAGAGAGCAAATCCTCCAATCCATCTGGGGCTATGAATATATGGGTGATACCAATGTAGTCGATGTTTATATTCGCTATTTACGCGCCAAAATTGATGATTATTTCAATGAAAAATACATTCATACAGTAAGAGGCATCGGCTATGTTATCAAAACTTAAGACTTATTTAAATATGTGTATTCACCCTCGTTTAAAATATATGCCTATTTCCCTAAAATTAGCTTTTATCTACAGCATTATGCTCTGCTTAATTTTAATTGTAACTTTAAGCAGTACCTTGATTGGCATACATTACGTTCTCTTTCACGAAGCTGAAGTATCCATCAATTTATCTGCTAATTATGTAGAGAAAAAAGCTAATAATGAAACAGTGCCAGAATTACTACAAGATGTAAAAAGTTCTGCCCTTATCCCTGGCGTTGTCATGCGTGTAACAGATAGCAATAATAATATAGTTTATGATAGTTTGCCAATGTATATATCTATCAATCACGTTCAGGACTCACTTGCTAGACAAGAAGAACATCCTCAAATTGAAGATTACATTCGCAATGCTCTTTTACCTTCAGATTTAAAATTTGTCAATTTTAAACATTTTTGGATTTTCTATACGCAAAGAACTATTGTCAAAAACGATGAAACGTATACACTTCATTTCTTGCGAACGATTACAGCAGAAAAAGTATTTTTAGAAGAATTATCCGAAACTATTTTTTATGCTGGTATTGCAGGGGTAATAATCTCTATTATCTGCGGTTTTCTCCTCAGTAGAAGATTATTAAAACCATTAAGAGATATTACCACGACTGTAAAAAATATTGAAATCCAAGATTTAAATCAACGCATCAAAGTACAACCAACTAGAGATGAATTAGAAGAACTTTCTAATACCTTTAATTTAATGTTAGAGCGTTTACAAAAAGGTTTTGAGCAACAGCGTCAATTCGTATCCGACGCCTCTCATGAGCTTCGCACGCCTGCCACTGTAATTTGCGGTTATTCAGATATGCTCGCTCGTTGGGGTAAAGATGACCCTCAAACTGCTGATGAATGTATCACAGCTATTCATTCTGAAGCCATCAATATGCAACGTTTGATTGAAAAGCTCTTATTCTTGGCTAGAGCAGACCAAAAACGTCAAGTATTGCATAAAGAGTCATTGAATTTAAAACCTTTAATTGCCGATATTGCCAAAGATACGCAATTAATAGCTCCTCAACATACTATAACTTGCACTCATAATGATGATGGATATATCTTTGCTGATGAATTAGTGATGCGTCAAATGCTTCGTATCTTTTTAGATAATAGTATAAAATACACGCCAGATGGCGGAAAAATCACCATTTCCTCAGAAAATAAAGTCAAACATATGATTGTAAAAATCTCAGATACTGGTATCGGTATCGCTAAAGATAAACAAGATAAAATCTTTGAGCGTTTTTATCGCGTAGATAGTGCTAGAACGAGAAACGGCGTTGGTGGTACTGGTCTTGGTCTTTCCATTGCCAAATGGATAGCTGATGCCCATGATATCGAAATCAGATTATCTAGCAAATTAAATAAAGGAACAACAATTATTTTAATCATTCCTAAAGATAACTAAATAAAGCACCTTAGGCTTAAATTTGTGAGCTTAAGGTGCTTTTTCGTATTTTATTTATAAAAATTTAATCAGTATCTAGCTTGTCCGTTGATAAAAGAAATCATTGTTTTAGCTGGTAAAGTTACCATTGTACCATCTGGTTGTTGCCAAGAAATAGATTTTTTCAATACTCCAGAAGTTACATATCCTTCCTTAGAAAAGCTTATATCTTTACCGCCTGCAAATTCTACAAATCCAGCCATTTCATCGCCAGCTAAACCTGTTTTAAAACCATATGGTCTTAAAAGAGCGTCATCTCTCAAGCGACCATTTTTCACTGAACCATCAGGATAAAAACCTAATTCATATTGGTCTTCAAATGTAATCAATCCATATTTATCTTTATTCACACTTACAGTTACTTCTTCATCAATAGTACCAGATAATACAGTACCATCGGTCGCAAAAGTTACAGGCTTATTGCCTTTATAGCGTACATGAGCATAAGTTGGGAAAGGAATAGAAACACTTGTAAACGGATGGAAAATACGAGGATAGAAAATACTATTATTACTTTCCTCATAATAATCATTGATTACATTTCTCCAGCCAGTAGGACGAAGTGCAATATCACGATTTAATACACCTGTTATCACTTCATTATTTTCATTTAATTCTACTACTGTACCTTTTTTGAATTTCAAATCATCATTTGCCACGCTAAAACCTTGAGGAACTAATACTTTCGTCTTATCTAAAGTCATAGTTTTTGCCTCTGCCATAGACATAGATAAGCCACAACATAATAAACTTACTGCTAAAAATACTTTTAATTTTTTCATTTTATCACCTCTTATATTTAATATGACAAAAGCTCATCAAAATTGATGAGCTTTTATTTATCTTATTATTTTAGCACTAAAATTATTCTGGTTTTTTAATTACTTCAATGCCACCCATGTATGGACGAAGCACTTTTGGAATTACTACAGAACCATCTGCTTGCTGATAGTTTTCTAATACAGCAGCAACAGTACGTCCTACTGCAAGACCAGAACCGTTCAATGTGTGTACAAATTCAGGTTTTGCACCTGCACTGCGACGGAATTTGATATTTGCACGGCGAGCCTGATAATCGCAAACATTAGAGCAAGAAGAAATTTCACGATAAGTATTATAGCTTGGAAGCCATACTTCGATATCGTAAGTCATAGCAGCTGTGAAACCAATATCACCTGTGCAAAGTTTTACTACATGGTAAGGGATTTCTAAGAGCTGTAAAACTTCTTCTGCGTTATTAACCATTTTTTCTAATTCATCATAAGATGTTTCAGGTTTAACGAATTTAATCATTTCAACTTTGTTGAACTGATGTTGACGAATAAGACCACGAGTATCGCGACCAGCACTACCTGCTTCTGCTCTAAAGCAAGCAGTATAAACGCTGTAGTATTCTGGTAATTTATCGCCATCTAAGATTTCATCTCTATGGAAGTTAGTAGCTGGAACTTCACCTGTTGGTACGAGATAATAATCCAAGCCTTCAAGTTTGAACATATCTTCAGAGAACTTAGGCAACTGACCTGTACCAGTCATGCTATCTTTATTAGCGATAAATGGTGCAAGCATTTCTGTATAGCTTTGTTTATCTACATGTAAATCCATCATGAAGTTAATCAAAGCACGTTCAAGTCTTGCACCTAAACCTTTATAGAAAGTAAAACGTGTACCTGTAACTTTTGCAGCTCTTTCAGGATCTAAAATATCAAGGTCTGCACCGATATCCCAATGAGCTTTTGGTTCAAAATCGAATTCACGAGGAGTACCCCAACGGCGAACTTCTGGATTATCGCTATCATCTTTACCTACTGGTACAGATTCATGGCACATATTTGGAATGCGAAGTAAAATATCATGTAATTCATCTTGAATTTCACGGAGCTGTTTATCTAATTGGCTAATTTTTTCACCAACTTGACGCATTTCTAAAATCACAGCATCAGCATTTTCTTTATTCTTTTTCATTTCACTGATTTTTTTAGAAACAGCATTTTTCTGGCTTTTTAAATTTTCTGTTTCAGCAATGATTTCACGACGTTGTTTTTCAAGTTCCATGAAACGGTCAAGATTCATTGGATTATTTCTGTTTTTTAAATTCTGTAATACTAATTCAGGGTTATCTCTGACAAATTTTATATCGAGCATTATTTTAACCTACCTTTTTTTGTAACTAAATATGTAGTAATCTTAATTTTACAACATAATCCATTAAATTAAAAGTTTACCACATAATTATTTCATTTTCTATGGATATATATTTCAAAATCCATCAATATTTATTAGTTTTTAGCTTCTGTTCCCTTGATATCATCTAATAAACTTTGATTGCCGTTTATTGGTTTTACATTAGCATATCTAAACAATTGTAAAAATATATCATGTGCTATTGGTGCTGCTACTTGACCACCATAGTACTCGCCACCAGCTGGGTCATTGATGATTACAAGCACTGTGAATTGAGGGTCTTCCACTGGTCCAAAGCCACAAAATGAAGCGATATAATGTCCTGGCAAATATCCGCCATTTACCATATCGATTTTTTGTGCTGTACCTGTTTTACCAGCAATATGATAACCTTCAATACTTGCTTTAGAACCACCACCTGTAGAAACTACTTGTTCTAATACAGATTTCAAAATCTTATCCACATCAGAATCAATACAACGGCGAACTTCTTCGCGTTCCATTTGCTGATATACTGTGCCATCAGCATTATAAATAGCCTTCACGATATGAGGTTTTAACAATACACCATCATTTGCTATAGCAGACATAGCAGTGATCATCTGAAGTGGTGTTACCGCGATACTTTGCCCAATAGAAGAAGTCGCTACGTCAGAAGCAACCATATCTTTTGGATTGAATAAAATCCCAGATTCTTCACCTGGAAGCTCAATACCTGTACGTTCGCCAAAACCAAATTTACGAGCATAATTCATCAAGCGCTCGCCACCTAATTCCAAACCTAATTGAGCAAAACCTGTATTGATAGAATTTTTTACGACATCAAGGAATGTAACTGTACCAAAGCTATCGCCACTCCAGTTTTGGATAGTTCTACCTGAAACTTCAATAGTTCCTGGGTCAACAAAAATATCTGTAGGTGATACTAATTTTTCCTGAAAACCAGCAGCCGCTACGATAGATTTAAACGTAGAGCCTGGTTCATAGATATCTGATACAGCTCTATTTTTCCAAACATTAGGATCGTATTTATGGAAATTATTTGGATCATATGCTGGTCGAGATGCCATAGCCAAGATATCGCCATTTTTCGGGTTCATTACTATAGCTGTTACTGATTCAGCACCATGATCCATCATCGCCTTATCCAAAGCTTTCTCAATGATAAATTGATACTGTGCATTGATAGTCAGCTGGATATTTTTACAATTAGCATCTACAGGTGAATTCTTCAAAAATACAGAATCCATAATCGGTCTAGCCAAAGCATCTGTAAAAATAGAAGAAGTTTGTTCTTCACCTTTTATCATGCCATCAAACTGTTGCTCAATACCATCTAAACCTTTATCATCAGTACCCACAAAGCCGATTACATTGGCAGCTAACATATCATTTGGATAATATCTTTTACTTTCTTGAATAAAACCAAGACAAGCTACATATTCAGGCTTTTCCTTCATTAAATTTTTCAAAGCCTTCGTTTCTTCCGGTTCCATCTGTCTTTTTACCCAGACGAAACCACCACCTTGAGCGATATCATCTAAAATATCTTTCTCGGTAAGTCCAATCAAAGGAGCTACATCTCTTGCCGTCTGTTCTGGATCTTCCACATGATTAGGGTCAATATATAAAGAGCTAACCATTGTACTTATCGCTAGCTCTTTCATTTCCGCATCATAGATAGTACCACGAGGCACATGAAGCACAGATGACTCTTGAACTTGCGACTCCAAACGAGATAACATTTCATCTCCACGAACTATTTGCACCCAAGCATATCTAGCCATAACGCCAATAATAAAAACGAGCAATCCTATGAATAAATAAATTATATGCATTTGCACTTTATTTACTTTTTTTACTATCTTTTTATTTTGTCCACTATTTTTATCCATAATCTTCTTAGCCTAAAGACCTACGATAAAATACCTCACTTTCCTTAAACATAACTCTAATTATATCAAATTTTACTATAAAGATATATTTCTAACCTTGAATTATCTAAAAAATTATTTCATAGGCAAACAATCCATTTAATGATAAAATATTAATTGTATATAAGTATACATATTTACATTTACTAAAATCTATTGAGGTGAGTTTTATGAAAGTAATTAAAACAACTAATGCACCTGGTGCTGTAGGACCTTATTCCCAAGCTATCGAAATCGACAATCTTGTTTTCGCTTCTGGTCAAATCGCTTTAAACCCTGCTACTGGCGAAATGGCTGAAGGTATCGAAGCTCAAGCTCATCAAGCTTTAAAAAATGCTCAGGCAGTAATCAACGCTTCTGGCGCAAAATGGGAAAATGTAATCAAAACAACTGTATTCATCACAAATATTGATGATTTTGCTAAAGTAAATGAAATCTATGCCACTTACTTTACACAACCATATCCTGCTCGCTCCTGTGTAGAAGTAAGTAAATTACCAAAAGGTGCCTTGATTGAAATAGAAGTAATCGCTAAAAAATAAGCTTTAACTTAAAAATAGGAATGATACAAAAATATCATTCCTATTTTTTTATTATCTCCAATTCCATTCTAATATTGCTTTATATAATTCAGCACGTTCGTTAATTGATGTTCTTGTAAATTCATTATATGACTTAAATGCTAAACTACTATCTTGTACAAATTTTAAGAAGGTTGGATTATTTATATATTTTTGTTCATTCAGCGTTTGAGCTAAAATATTTTGAGAAAAATATTGTTTTACTTTTTCGGAATATACTTTATCTCCATAGGAACGATTGAAACTTCTTGGTAATACTAATAAATCTCCTATATTGTTTCTAACAGATACAAATTCATCATTATTAGTAAATTCATCTACATGATCTTCATAATGATTAGCCCAAATATGCTCTATTTCTATTTCTTCTTCTTTATTAAGCATATAATCAGATGTATTCGTTGCTCTTGATACTATTTCAGTAATTAATGATAACAACACTTTTATAGCATTTTTATTTGACCTATTTAATGTCGGTGAATTCTCTAACTTTAATAAATTACTTGAAGTATCTTTTAAAATTTTATTTATCTCTTCTATATTTTTATCTCTAATTTTTTTACACATACTATATATAGTATATTCCATAGCACTTTGGGAAATTTTATAATGATTCCACACACGCCATGATAAGATTTTTGTTAAATATTTAGATATCATTTTTATTTTCTTTTCAATAGTACTTTCACTATCATTATATTTAATAGATGCCAAAATTAAAGCTGGTTGCAATGTAAAACCATAATCACTATTTACTATTAAATATAAATAATTTTTAGTATCTCTATTTTGAACAATTTTATTAATTTTTTCATATATATTTGCAAAATATGTTATTTTATTTAAAAATTGTACAAAATCGTTAGAAGTTTTTAATCCTAATTTAATACTATTATCACGAAACCAACGATGAAACTCTTTACCTATTCGCACAAAATCAGAATTTACATTCTTACTTTGTGCAAAATCTTCTGCATAATGTCCTCTAAAATAAATTTTAAAAAATTCAAATTCAGCTTTTGATTTTGATGTTAACTTTATATTTGTAAGCTTCCTTATAATCTCATCAAAATCTTTCATAGCTTTTAATCTATAATTATCTTCTATATTGGCAAATAAATAACTTCTTAACATTTCAACTTGAGTCAACGAAAGTCCTCTATCATTCATTGTTTCAAAAATTACATAAGCAAATTCATCACTATTTGTCCATACTCTAGAAAAAACCACTTTTTCTTTTAACCAATATGTAAAACTTACAACATTTTCTTCATTTATATCTTCATTCCAGCATGCCACTATATCATTATATCGTTCAACTAAATTTTTTACAGATATGGTATCTGTACTTTTTAAATCATATTTACCATTTTCATATAAAGATAACATACACTCATTACGTTCTTCTATATCTAAATTAAATAATTGTTCTCCATAATAATCATCATAAATTAATTTTTTTATTTCTTCTGGAAAATTTTTAACCTTTCCATAAGTTCTTACTAAATAAATAAGTAATAACGTTAACGAAGTAATTCTTTGTTGCCCATCAATAATTGAGCTTCTTTTTCCACCTTTTATAGAAAGAACTATTTCCCCCATATAATAAGGATCATAATTTCTCACATCACTTAAAAGATCTTCCATTTTCCAATTTTTTAGAAACTCCAAGGATAAATCCATTATTAAATCTTCCATTTGTTTTTTTTGCCATACATATTCTCTTTGATAAAAATCTACATCAAATTTATCTGAAAATAATTCTTTTAATGAATACACTTTACTATCAACAATTTTATTTTCCATAATAAATCACCTTCACTAAATATACCTATAAGCTAAATTTTATTCTTTTTAATAAAGCTCTACAAGCTTTATCTATATCTTCATACGTTTCATCAAAATTATCTGTATACCATGGATCTTTTACATCACGATTTTCACCGACAAAAGACATCATCTTATACACTTTATGCTCTGTATCTTCACCGATAATATAACTTAGATTACGTAAATTATTATTATCCATCACGATAATATAATCATACATATCATAATCTTGCTTTGTTATCTGCACAGCTTTGCGCTTGCTAAATGGAATATTCATCTCACGAAGTTTTGCTTTTGTACCATAGTGAGTATCACAGCCGATTTCTTCACGACTTGTAGCTGAAGAATTGATTATAAATTTATCAGCTAAACCCGCTTTTTGCACTAAATCCTTCATCACAAATTCAGCCATAGTTGAACGACAGATATTACCATGACATACAAACATAATTTTAATCAAAGTTTTCATCTCCTTATAAATTTATATTACTTCACTCTTCATTAGCTAGTATATATCTTCTATTTTTTCGTTCTCCTTCTTCTAATAATAAGCCTTCTTTTACCATTTCTTTTAAAAATCGTTTAGTAGTTGATTCTGCTAAAACTAAAATTTGCCGTGCTTCCTTATTTGATATAGAGCCATATTCCTTTACATATTTAATAATCAAGTTTTCTCTATCAAATTTTTTTCTCTGTTTGCTTGTTATTATTGATTTTCCATCAGCTTTTATCGGCTTTTTATCGGTTTTTATCGGCTCTTTTATCGGCTTTTTATCGGCTTTTATCGGCTTTTTATCGGCTTTTCTATATAAATTAACACGAAAAGTATTTCCTATTTCCCTAAATTCTGGTTTAGGTAATTCATATTCTTTAGCTCTATTTATTATTCTCTGAATACCAGTTCCCCATTGTTCAATCAAATCCATTTTATTAAAAATTTCAGCAATAACTTTATTTCTTATTTTAGATCTGCCATTTAAAATTTCTTCTAAAGTTAATCCGCCATATAACGTACCTGGTGAAGTTACTTCTAATCTATCATCATAAATAGCTATTTGAACACATGAATTATCCATGTAATTTCTATGCACTTGTGCATTTATTATTATTTCTCTAATTGCACTAGTAGGTAACTCATATTTATCTATTCTAATAAGACCTTCTATTTCCGAGCTACGATTAATATGCCTCAATACAAATTGATAAGCAGCTTCTACTTGTTCATATATTGAACCAGTATATTCTTTTTTATCAATAAAAACATCCCTAGTTATTCCCTTAAATAATGCACATTGAATTTTTGCAAACTGGAAAAAATCACTTGTAAGTAATACAAATGCATTGGTTGCTAAAAGTTTATCATTTACTTTCTTTAATACTTTCCAATTTATTAATTGTTTTTCGGTAGGTATTTTTATTTCTTCTGATGTAGATAAAGTCATATACTTCTGTATATCACTACAAAGTTTATCTATTGCCTCTCTCGTAACTTCATATCCCATACAAATTTGCTCATCCCAAGAAATATTTTTACCTTCCATTTCTAATTCTCTAATTTTATCACTATCTGCTAATCTCGATGTCGCAGCACTTCTAATATACGTACCTCGTTCTTTTCCTTTACTTTTCAAATAATATGGTCTATTAGCTCCTGGATAAATTTCTATAACAAGAATACATTTATCTTCTACTGTTTTAAATGAAATATCTGGTACTATTTGAGGTTCACATGCATCAGAAATTGCATTTGTTACTTTATCCATAATTTCAAAAATATTATCTTTATCTATTCCTATAATTGATTTATTATCATCTATACCAATAATAAGTTTTCCTCCACTAGTATTGGCAAATGCAATAATCGTTTTCATATATGTTTCACTTTTATCAGGTAACTTTGCTTTAAATTCAACTGTTTTAGATTCACCTTTAAAAAATTTAGAATCAACCATTGTTTCGCCTCTTTCATAATTCACTTAAAACTAGTATATTTCATCATTAAAATAATAACAACAATATCTATATACTTAAAATAATTAAGTTTTTTCTATAATTTTTCTTCTCTGTTTACTTGTTATTATTGATTTTTTATCGGCTCTTTTATCGGCTTTTTATCGGCTCTTCTACATAAATTTTTCCTTATTTCCTTAAATTCTAATTTAATTAAAATAAAATAATTGTATTATCTTTGCTTAGTGGCTCCATAACTTTTGCATATTCAGCTATAGCCGACAATTTAATATTATTATTGCTTATAAAAATCTGTATTGACTTACTAAAAAAGATATTTTTTATCTCCGCTTGAAGTTCTTCAAATACTTTTTCCACCTGTATTCGTCTAATTTCTAAATCCATTTTAGGTTTAAAAAATAAATATACTAATTTAGCTGGTACATCTTTATCTTTTTGCGAAGCAATTCCCCAAAGATGACATAAAAACTGTTTTATGTCAAATTTTATCTTTGTCTTTGCAATACCAAAATTACATAGTTCTATTTTAAACTCATCTATATCTGGACACTTTGCATAAGAAAAACCAAAATCATTTTCTTGTCCATAAAGCAAATTCCAATAGCTTTTCTTCAAATAAATTGAATGCTGACTAAAAATCTCATGACATTTCACTTCAAAATAAATATTCGCCTTGGGGATATAAGCATCTAAATTAGCAGTTGCATTAACACCTTTAATTCGACAACTATGCTCAAAAATTATATCTTCACTATTGTTAAATTGCTTATATCCATCTCTTAAAGCCAAATAACAAAATCTTGAAGATGAAGCAACACTTGCCATCTTTGGTGGCATATTTCTTTTCTCTTTCAATTCGCTTCCTTTACCATGATTATACTGATTATAAAATTTATTATATTTGCCAGTTTTCATTTCAGAAATAAATTTATTATAAGCTTCTTTATTATAGTAAACATCATAAGACTTATCTTCTATTTCATAACCAAAACAATCATTGCCAATTACATCAACCAAATTCTTTTTTATAAAACAATCAAATTCATTTTTGCTAATCATTATAGACACTCCAGCAAAACACAACATTTATTTTTATAATTAGTTTAACAAAATTTAAACAAATATATTATTTAACTTCTTATAAATATATATATTAAAACTATTTTATCATTTTAAAAGAAAAAGCCCTAGTTTTTTACTAGAGCTAATTAATACTTTTATTACTATAGTATACAAAAAATATAAATTTATTGTATGAAAATTCAATCAGATATTTCTTTTAAAAGTTGTTTCTCATCAAATTTTATTTTTAATAAATAAAAATCTTTTATTAAAGCTTTCATTTTCACAATAACATCATCATCATTTATACAATTTTTAAAATATCGAGAATAAATTTCTTCTATTCCACCATAAAAATATGAATTAAATATTTCTATATTCTCTTTCATTTCATTTGCTTTTTCTTCTGCATAATATCCATTTTTAAAAGAAAAAACTCTTTTTATTTTCTCTTCTTTAGATAAATTTAAACTATTATCTAGTAAAAGAACCATTTTTAAAATATTTAAACAGTATTCACTATTATTACTGAACATATCTGTAAATATACTTTGAGTTTCCCTTACACTAACATCTTTTTCACTTTTTAAATCAAAACACGCACCATATAATGCACATTGTAAATATACATCATATAATCTTCCAAAAACTTTTTTCTCTTTTAGTTCTTTCATATATTGTGCATGTTTTCCTTTTATAACAGTTTGTTCTTTAAACCAACATATTCTTTCCATAATTATTCCTCTATAAATTATTTAATTCAATCAATGATGTCTTTATTTCTGAATATTTTTCTAGCTTATATTTTCTTCCAATTCTTTTTTCCAAATAAGCTTCTGCATATTTATAATCCTTCTGCATAACAAACATAATCACTTGTTCTGCAACATCTGGTAAAACTTTTGAAATCTTCGCCGTATGACCTTCATCTGCATTTGAAAAAGGTGCATCCATTACTAACGGATAAGGCTCTGATGATAAATCTATAAAATCATCTCCTGCCTTACTAACTATTTTTTCTTTTGCTAAAGATACTAATCCGCCAATAAATGCAAAATTTTTAACCCTATCTAGTCCCTCTGATTTTCCTGTATCATATTCATTATCTAATACCTTAGTTATTAAATTCACTTTATATTTATCATCAATCTTAACTATTCTTTCGCCAGAATAAATTTGATTAAAAATATCATTTACCTTTTTTTCTAATCTTTCTTTTATTTCTTTTGCTTTTTCTTTTTGATTTTCTTCAATCCATTCTAATAAAGCTTCAGCATAATTTATATATCTATATATTTTTCTATTATGATCAGTTTTACTTATTAATTTTGATTGTTGTTTTTCTAATATTTCTTTACTTTTTTCACATTTCCCTTTATTTTCTTTTAAAATATCTATCTTTTCTTGCAAATATCTTATTTTTGAACGACATTCATCCCTCTCAAATTCATATTTTCGCATATCATCTTTATCTCTTATTGTTTTACGTATTTCTTCTATCCTACATATCTTATCTTCAATATTTTTTTGTAACCTTAATCTATTTTCATACTTCTTTTCAAATTCTTCAATATTAGCATAAATATTTTTTTCTCTTATTTCTAATTCATATTTAAATTTTTTTATTTCATTATAAAGATTATCTCCTGAAATTTTTTGTATCTCTTTTAAAATATAATTATACTCTGATGAATCTTTTTTTATAGAATTACCACATATGCATATTCCTCTATCTAATATCTTTCTTAAGATATGTTCCGATAAACCAGATATTCTATCATCTTTTAAATTCAAAGTATTTATATAAGATAAGCTTTCTTTCATTAAAGGTTTTTCAAAGTATGCTTTTGTTAATCTATGAAAATAATTATATATTTCTGTTTTATTTTCTTCTAAATTCTTCTCATTATTTTTAATTTCATTTTCTAATCTTTTTTCATCTTCTTGCATTCTTTTTGTATCTGCATTAGCATGAATGATTTTATCTAATTCTTCCTTTCTATTCTCATATTTTTCTTTATTTTTTTTTGTTTCTTTTATCTGTTCATCAATATTTTGTAACTTTAATTCATTATCTTGAATTTTTTGTTCTATTTCAGCACTATCTTGTTCATTATCTGTATCTAATTCCTGCTGAAATTTACCTATAACAGAATCTCTTCTATTCTTCGTTCCTAAGTGTTCTATTGTTTTTGATAATGCCGATAAACCTAATAATCCTTTTACTGCTTCTGTAACATTTTCCTTATGGCTAATACTATTAACACGTTCTGTATCAAAAAAGAAATATGTAGATAAATCTTTTGGTAAAATATCATTTATCCATGTTTCCGGAGAATCATCTAATGACACTTGATTACCTGTTTCATTTTTATACCATACTTTTAAAGGAAACTCATTAACTAATACAGTTTTTCCATTAATCTTTTTATATTCTTGCTTTCTAATAATTCCATATTCAGTATTTTCATGTATAATAATAATTTCTACACTTACAATGTTTGTTGATCCATTAAGCATTTCTTCACTAAGCTCATAATTTAATAAAAATTTAGGATTATGATCAAAATTTACTGTTTTATAAAAACACCAACTAAATGCTTGTAATAATGTAGTTTTTCCGTATGTATTATCACCCAAAATAATAGTTACATTTTTTTGCGGATCATATGAAAAATTTATATTTATATCTCCTTTAAATTGTCTAAAATTTTTTAATTTAAGAGACTTTATTAACATATTATCACCTCATTCATTTACTATATCTATAATTGCTCGACGAATATATTCTATCATTTCATTTTTTGTTTTTTTTCTTGTTCTCAAATTTCTTTTTTCTTCAAACAAAACTTTTAATTTTAACTGATTTAATTTATTAATATCTACATCTTCCTTATTTTCAAATGACATTTTTATCTACCTCCTCTTCATTTAACCTAATATCATATGAAGCTAAAATATCATATATTAATTCATCATTAATGTATGGATTTTCTGAAAGATTATTAAAATCTTGCATACGAATAATTTCTCTTTTCACTAAGCCTTTCACATTATTAACAATATCATTAGAGTATATATTTACTTCTTCTAATGATATTGGTAAGGTAATAAAATCATATATTTTAGCAAATTTTTTTCCTTTAAATTTTCTAAGTACTCTTCCTCTTCTTTGTACATATTCTTTAGGATTCGTACTACTAGCTAATATAAATGCCGTTTCAATACTAGGAATATTTACGCCTTCATCTAAACATCTAATAGCTACTAAAGCCTGAATAAAATCCCCATCTTCAAAAGCTTTTTTTATATTTTCTCTATCTTTTATTGTTTCTTTAGATGTAAACTGACATACTTTCATATCTAATGTATTACCTAATATATTAGTTACTGCATCAATTTGACGCACCTCTTCTGCATCTATAGTATTCTCGTCATAATCAAAATCATTTATAGTTGTTGCTCCACAATACACTAATATATGATTATTATTTTTATAATCTAACATTATTTTCTTTAATTCTATTAATTTATTCTTAGCTCCTGCAATCAATCTAGCTCTCTTTATTAATAACATTTTTTCATAATCACTTAACTTAATATATTTTTTGTCTTTATTTCTATGTTGATTTATAGATGTTATTAATTTCTTTGTTAACTCAATATAACTAGATAATTCTGATTCATCTAAAGTAATTACTATAGGATAATAATAATATGGTGTAAGCATATTATTATTAATAGCTTCTTTTAAAGTGTACTCAATACATTTTTTTCCAAAATAAGCATATAATCTTTCTGTTCCTTCTATATCACCATGTCTTTCTAATGTGGCAGACAGAGCTAATCTATATGGTATGTTATCAAGTAAAGCTCTATTTAAATTTTTAGCTCCAAAATTATGAGCTTCATCTATAACTAATAAAATATTTCCCTTTAAAGATTTTATTTGCTTTTGTAAAAAATTGCTAGAAAATGTTGCATTTGTTGTTACTATACAAAAAAAGTTTAAAAGATTTAAATTATAATTTTTTATAGAAATTTTAACATTATCTTTCCAATTTTTCTGTTGAGAAGCTGAATAACAAACAATAGGATTTACACCAAATTTTTTTATATCTACACCCCATTGCTCAACTAAATGTTGATAAGGACAAACTATTATAACAGCTATATTTCTATTAAGATTATTATATATATTTTCAATAGCTGCTAAAGCAGTATATGTTTTACCTGTTCCTGTTGCCATATCAAAAATACCACAGTAATTATTCAACTTCCAATTATTAATAGCTTCTTTTTGATAACTATATAACGAAATATCTTTTGGAATTTGTATATCTATTTTTTTATTTCTATTTACATCTTTTAAATTAATATATTCTTTATCATCTATTTTGAAATCTACTGTTTTTTTCTTGTATTTTTCAATTATTAATTTAGAAAGCTTAGGAAACTCTACTACTTTAATATTTTGTTCATTATTATTCCAAATAGATGTAAAAGCTTTTTCTTTTAGATTTACTCTTTCTACTTCACTTTGCTTCCAGTTACAAAAAACATCTATTGTTTCATAATTAGCAGACATTGCTGTTGCAGATTCATTCATAGAACCAGAAAAAGCTACTTTATTTCCTTCAAAATCTTCTATAATACCCATTTTTTCATGATACATTCCAATAATACCATCTTTTTCCATATAAGCTATTTTTATATCTAAAATATTATCTGAAATTAAATGTGCTAATAAATTTAATCGTTCTAATGAATAATAATCTACCGGTTTAGTTGTTATTTGACGTAATAATGCATTTTCTATTATTTTATCTCTTTCATCATATCCTTTTTTTATAGCCATAACATCTTCATCTGATAAATGTGGAGAAGCAACAATACATATTTTTCCTCCATTTAATACCAAATTAGATATACCTTTTGATATTTCTATTAAAGCAGTCGATGAAAAAAATCCTACTGCTCTTCTATATATTTTAGCTTCACTTAATAAAGGAATATAAAATTCTGTGATTACATTATCAATTAAAGATCTATATTCTGTTTTTATTACACAATCTTTTAAACTCATTTTAATCACACTCTACATGTTATCTTCTATAACTTCTAAAGCTTTTTCCAGTTCTTCAAAATCTTTATCTGATGTAAAATAATTAACACTAAACCTTATAGTTCCAGATGGATAAGTATCCATAAATTGATGTGCTAAAGGAGCACAATGTAAACCTGTTCTAACAGCTATATTAAATTTATTAAAAATATTACTAGCACTATCACTACTAATTCCATCAATTAAACAAGATACAATTCCAACATATCCAGCTGATTCTCTATTTCCTATAATTTTTATAAACCAGAATTGCTCTAAAATCTCAATTAATCTTTTTCTTTTTTCTGTTTCTGTTTTAAATAATGTAGATATTCCTTTTTCGTCTATCCAACTTAATGCCGCATTTAATCCAGCTATTCCCAGGATATTTAATGTTCCTGCTTCAAAATGTTCTGGTAAATTATTTGGCATATCTTGATTAGCAGATTCAAATCCTGTTCCACCAAAAATAATAGTTGGTATTTGTATATCTGGATTCATAACAAATCCAGATATACCTGTTGGTCCATATAAAGTTTTATGCCCTGCAAATACAGCAAAATCAAAAATAGATAATCCTACATTACAATCTATTAAACCAGCTGTTTGTGCCATATCTACTAAAGTAATAGCATCATATAATTTAGCAAGTTCAAATATTTTTTCCACAGGTGCGATTAGCCCAAAAGAATTACTAGCATGACTAACAATAACAAAATCTGGTGCAATTTTATCAAATTGATATTTTATACGTATTAAATCATATTCCATATCTTTCGAAACATTTAATGTATGAACTTTTATAACATTTTTCTTTTCATAATAATTTAATACTCTAGTTACTGCATTGTGTTCAAATGGACTAATGTATATATTTTTAGCTCCATTTAAAATAACTCCTTGTATGATTAGATTTAATGATATCGTTGCCGTAGGTTCAAATATTACTTGCTTATTAGGACAATGCAACAAATTTTTTAATTTATTTCTAGTATCTATTATTAAATTATTAGCCTTTTGAGATAAACTATATTGACCTCTTCCAACACTAAATCCATAATTACGATAAAAATCATTCATAAAACTATATACTATTTCTGGTTTTGGATACGTTGTTGCTGCATTATCAAAATAAGCCATTATAAAACCTCCTAACAAAGTTCTTTTAAAACCTCTATTAAAACTTGTCTTTTTTCTTGCTCTGAAATAGATTGTCCCATAGAATCTATTTCTCCCCAAATGGAATTATATAACAATTTTCCTAAAGAACCATATTCTACTTTTTCAAATCTTTTTATAATATTATTTCCATCATTATCAATAAAAGTTAATTGATACGAGTTCACATCTCTACTATTTTTTTCTAAATTACATTCATCTTTAAATGTATATTCTTCAGCGGTCTTCTTATAAATCTCTAATTGTTCCTTAAAACGAGTAATAGTTTGATAATCCCAATCTTCAATTCTTAAATCTGTAGCAATTTTAGCTAATTTAGAAATACATTCTGTTTCATCATTTGTTACTTCCTTAAATAATTTCAAACATCGTTCTGTCCCATTTTTAAATAACTGCTCATATATTTTAGGATTAAGTGTCTCACACCAATCTTTTATAACTGATGTTAATGATATTTGTTTTATATATTTTTCATTATTTTTTAATATATATTTTTGTTTTACTATATAAATTAATTCATTCTTTAAATCTTCTAAAAGATTATCATAGTAGTTTTTTAAATTAATAACTTTATTAGCTAAATCTCTATTAATTTTATTTTCAAAGCCTAATATTAATGGCATCTTTTCAAATAATAATTCATAACTACCTACATTATATTTTAAAATTTTAATAAAAGAAATATATTGTTTATCTAGTCTTTTACCAGAAGGTAACTCTTTTAATTCTCTTGAATATTTAGGAAGATTTACATACCATCTCTTAATTGCAGATACAAGATAATCATAAGAATTATTATTTATCTCTTCTTTTACTATAAAAGAAGAAAATGCTTTAGACAAAATTTTTATAAATATTTCTTTATCTTCATTCCAATCAGCATATTGTAAATAAAATTCTTTTGGTTTGGCATTTATTTGTAATAAAGTATCTGCATTTATATTAATTTGTCCTTTTTGATTTGTAACAATCAAATACTTTTTATATTCATGAAAAACTATTGATATAAAAATAGGAATTAATCCTTTTCTTAATCCAATATGCATTTTATATGATATTAACTGTTCATATAAATATTCAAAAGAGGTTTTTCCATTATTTTTAACAAACAATATAAAATCAGAAATAACTTTTAACAAATTAGCTATGTTTTTATCTTTAGGAAACATATTAATTTTAACAATATTATTTTCTTTTACTAAGATATTTGTTCTAAGTAATGTACTACGCATTATAGATACTTCTTGTCCATTACCTGTTAGACCTAAATTTTCATCTAATTCATTATGAAGTAATGCTGCAATAACTTTATGCCTACTATTATTTGCAATAGATGTTAATTCATTTCTATTAATAGATTCATTATTTATTACAGGTGTTCTAAAATACAATTTATCGCATATACTTGACAATAATTCTGTTAAAGTTGCTTTTCTATTTATTTTTTGTTCTTTACCCAAATAAATATACTTAGCAGATAACCTTTCAGGATGTGTATATTCTAATATATAATCTATTAAAACATCCTTTAAATCTTCATAAATAATATCATATTCTTCAAATAAAACTTTATCATTTATTGCATTATCTTTTAATATAGATACAGCATTAAACTCTTTAACTACATTCGTTATATCATTAAAATTTTTCAATAATATAAATATACATCGTTGAGCATTTTTACTAGTAATAATTATTTTATCTTCAATTTGTTTAATATCATCATTATTATTTAGTATAATAGCATATATTACACCATCTGCCTCTATTAACTCACTTTTAATATTCCAATCTGTATCATTACTTATCTCACTAGAGTTGATAAATTCAAAAGAAAAAAATCTTACCATCTCTTTATCATCATTATATCGAGATGGATACATGTATTTATCAAAATTTATGTTATTTAACGTATCTTTTATTAAATTTTTATTAGTTTGTAAAGCTACTTTGTTTTTTATCTGTTCTTTTATATCTATTCCTGAAGATTTTTTTAATTGTAGATATTTATTACTTCTTTTTAAATAAATAACATATTCTTTTTCAATTAAATTATCTATAGCTAATTCTATATCTTTTTGATCATAATTTATTGAAAAAATATTCATTATCTCATCTTTTGTTGGTTTTAATTTTTCAAACTGCTCTAAAATATACATTAAAGAAATCGTTTTTATTATTTTACTTTCTAATGATAATTCATTTCCTATTTTATCTAAAATAATACCTGTTAAAATATATACATTATATGTTACCTCAGAATATATTTCTTTTTTTAATAATGGTTCAAAATAATCAAATATAACATCTGGAGTTATTACATCGAATCTTTCATCATTATATTTATCTAAAAATGATGGCAATGTTGAAATTCCATTTGATGAAAGGAATGTAAATAAAGTTCGTTCATTCTGAGCAATTCTTTCAGATAATCTAGGCAAAATAAACGTTGATACTGGATGTAAAGGATAAGAAGAATAAATTATTTTATTTATATCATTTTTTTCTATTTCAGAAAAAATTGCATGAAATTTATATTGATCTATTAAATTCTTAAAATATTTTTTATGTTCATCTTTAAAAATCTTCCATAATAATTGATCTTTTTTTATAACATTAGCTATAACTTCATAAGTTTGTGAAAAATTATTATTTAAATGGACATGTGTAAATCGTTCAGAAACACCTCGCCAACCATCAATCTTTTGTTTGGGTAGTTTATCTATATAATTAGATATTTCTTTATGTGAAATTAATATTAAATGTAATTGTTCTTCTCCACTTCTATTACATTTTTCTGCAAAATCTTGTAGCATTTTTGTATCACTTACAGATGCTTCCATTATATTGGCTTCTAAAAATTTACTAAATTCATCATAAACAACTATAATACCTGTATAACCTTTTTTCTTAATACCTTTTAATGCACTTTCATATAACTCAACCACATCAAAACCTAAAAAAGGATTAAATGTACTTCCCGCTGTTAAAGATGGGTATATTTTCTCAAAATTTTCATATATACTAATATCAAAATTTTCAAGAGCCTCAATATATTTATTAATAGGCATATCTATCTTTTCTATAAATTCATTATAAGTAAATGGAAAATCTTTTTTCCATCTGTCAATAACACTAATAGCAGCTTTATAATTTGTTTCTGGCATTGCATCTAATAAATCATACTCAGACAAAGTTCTCTGTAAAGCTAATAAAAAAGCTTGTGGTATACTTGTATTACTGCCAGATATTATGACAGGTAATATTTTACTATTTGTATCATAATAATTTTTTATATATTTATATCTGTCAGAATTACTTTCTATCTCAGGTAATAATCTTTCAAATAAAGATATATCTTTCTTCATTAGTATTGATAAAATCATCAATACTATATGTGATTTACCTTTCCCATAAGCTCCTATTAAAACCCTTGCTCTATCAGTTGAAGTGTTTCTTGTACTTAATAAAATATCTTCTAATAAATCTAATGCAACTTTTGTTGGTATAAAATTTCTTAATTTATTATCATCATTTAAATCATATGCAATATTAACAGAATACTGAAATCCTGATGCAACCGATATCATTTTACTCATCTATAATTCTCCTAGTTTATATTTCAATATTTTTATAGTATGTTTCTATACATTCTTGAAAAGTTCTATCATTATTAATACGAATAACATCTAACCCTGCTGTTCTAATAATTTTAATTTCTCCTATTTTCTCTACTTTATGCAATAACTCTAATAAACTAATCGAATCTAAATTAAAAATTCTTCCAATATTACATGGTGCTATCAATAAATCATTCAAATTAATTTCCCTTTTTCCTTTAGATTGTTCAATAATTATCGCTAATATAATCCATGGATCAAAATCTTTTATTATTGGTGTAGTTTTTCTATATATCTTTTTCTCTTTATTTAAAATATCAATTAATCCTAATTCACCTAATGGACAATCTATATTATTTTCAGGGGATATTTTACCTGTATGTGTCTTATATCTTGATAAATACGTATTAACAATACATAAAAAATCATCATTTAAGGATCTTAATGCAACAGAAAAATTTTCATCATTCATTAAAACAAAATTTTCTAAACTTCTCACAAAATCTTCTTTAGTAAATTCAGACATAAAAAATTCATTAAAGAAAAAATACCATGCTGTTGCATTTTCTTTATTAGTAGCTAATTTATATTGTAACAAATGTAATGTTCCTAGCTCTTCAATATATCTATCATGAACAAAAACACTTTTTCCTAGCTCTGTAAGTGTCTGTATACGTTGTCCTGATTTATTTTCTTCTGTTAATCCTACTACTTGCAACCAATATCTTAATGACTTCACCATATTAGCTCCAATACCTAATATATCCATAGGATTTTCATTTTTATCTACAAAAACATTAGGTTTTCTATAAACATATTTCATTCCCTTATTAAGCCAACCTTTTCGTATAAAAAAAGTATCATGAGCTCGAAACTTCATTTTCATAAATTATACCCCCAAATAATTTATTTTGTACGTAAATACTTATCCATCATACATCCACCTTCTAAGTATTTTGCTGTAACACACATTTTACATCTAATACATTTATTAGAATCTATGTTATATGTTCCAGCGATAATAGAAATAGCTCCTGCTTTACATAAAGATTCACATTTTAAACATTTTCTGCATGCATTAAACTTTCTTACTTGATATTGAATCATACGTTGTAATTTTTCATGATCTGCTACATTCATAGTTTTTATTTTTACAGCATACTCATATTTTTCTTCTCCAAAAGGTTGAATGGATATAATTGGTACATTAGTTTTTACATCTAATATTAAAATTTCATTTAATATTTTTTGACCTAAATCTCTAGATATTTTTCCTAATGGTGTAAACATCCCTATTAATTCATCATCAAAAGGTTTTACTAATTTATATATTTTAGCATTATCTTCTGTTGTGCAATTTGTAAATTTTATCTTTACATCATTTGCAGATACTAAACCATTTCCACCTTGTCTAGCTTTCCATTTTCCTGTATCAACATATACTTCTGGATCTGGTTTTCCTATTTTTCTCGCAAAATCAATAAGAAAATCTCTCCATTTCTTAGACTGTTCTGGCATATATATTTTAGATAAGAATTGTGCCCTTTGTGTATTATTTGGGCAACACCAACAACCTACACGATCATACCCTAATCTATAGGCATCATTAAAATCAATTTTTTCACTAAAAATATACAACCAAATATCAATATCTTTCCAAAAAAATATTGGTGAAGCCACTGTTTGTTGTTGTATTTTAACTGATTCTGCATTATTTTCTACTCTATTATATTTACTTCTACTAACAGATTCTGATTTTCTAACACCATAAAACGTTAAAATTTGTTGATTCCTATACAGATTATTAATAATTCTAGTTATTGGTCCTGTTTTAAACATTGAACAACACCATCTCATCATTCTTGCTGGTGGACCAATATCTGAACATACATTATAAAAATCTTGTTCACGATTTTTAGCAATTTTAAAGATTGACATCATATGTGCCTTTCTATATCTAGATACATAATCTTGAGTAAATGGAAATTCTAATGTAGTATCTCCAAAAATATGAACTAATCTAGGATTACTCAAAGCTTTTATTACAATATCTGATGTAACTGTTGAATCTTTTCCTCCAGAAAAAGACAATACTATATTTTCTATTTTATATTTACTAGAAACATTTTTTATAAATAAAAAAGCTTCTTCTTTCAAAGCATTTAATCGTAACATATTAGCTTTAATAAAACGCTCAATGTATTTATCAAAAAATATATAATTATTCTGTTCCATATATTTATCTATTTTTTTTATTACATCATCAACATTTATTTTATTAAATAACTTACTTGGTAAAATAAATGATTTCCCATCAATATAATATCTACTATTAGATGCCCAAACTGATGATTTTATAAATTGATTTGGTTTTTTCTCCAACAATATTTCTATTAATAAACGTTCTTCTGGAAAAACAGGTCTCAAATCTGCTGACATATATTTTATTTTAGTATTACAAACTGGACATATTCCTTTGTTTGCTTGTGTTTCATCTTGTATTATAGGTATTCTACAATCAGGACACCAATAAATTTTAGCTGGAATATCTTCTATTGTCTTAGTATTACAAATTGGACAATAATCTTCATTAGTCTCTATATTACATGTTTTACACCACATTTGTTTCCCTCCTTAATATAAAATACCTAAACTATTCTATTATACATTACTTTAGAATGATATAAAATATTAACTAAAAAAGGATATGGCATAATACCATATCCTTTACTTTTTTACATATTTTACTTTGAAAAAAATTAAAGCGCTTGTCAAAAATGATGCGCGCTCTATAAAACTCTATAGTTTTACTAGTAAGTAAATTGTACAGATAAAAAATCTATCTGTCAATAAACCTAATAATAATAACTAAAATATATCTTATTCATCTTTATAAACAATTTGAAAATAATCTAGTAACTTTTTAAATCTATCTTGAGCTGTCAAGCAAGTATCCATCAAATAACCTTTTTCTTTATTCCATTCATGTAAACCTCGATAATAAAACATTTTCAAATCATCACCAATAATAAATGGCACAATATCATGCTTCAAACATTCTTTTAACATAATAAGCCTGCCTACTCGTCCATTACCATCTTGAAATGGATGAATTGTTTCAAAAGCTACATGAAAAGCGATTATTTCTTCTAAACTTTTTTTGGTCGTAACATTATAAACATCTAATAATCGTTTTATATGCTCACTCACTCGTGCTGGCTCTACAGTTCTTCTTCCGCCAACTTCATTTGGCAATTTCTTATATTCACCAACAGCAAACCAAGCTTTCTTGCTATCACTTGTTCCTATTTTTAAATCTCTATGCAAATTTTTAATGAAGCTTTCTGTTAGTTTTGTCTCAGCATTATCAATAATCATATCTATACAACGAAAATGATTTGTTGTTTCAATAATATCATCTATATTTACTATATTTTCTGAAATGCCAATAGTATTTGTTTCAAAAATATATCGTGTTTGTTCGTGCGTTAATAAACTTCCTTCAATATGATTAGAATTATATGTCATATCTATCTGTAATCTATGATAAATGCCACCAGAAAGTTTACTTTCTTTTTCTCTTCGCAAAATAGCTAATAAATTATTTTTGATTTTCTTATTGCGTTTTTTTCGCAATGGTCTTTGAGCTGTTTCTGGTATATTCCATGTCTTTCCAGTCAAAAAAGCTCCCACTATCTTGCCTTTAGCACAATAATCTCGCACTGTTCTTTCTGACAAATTCCATTTTGACGCTATTTGTGCTACTGAACAATATTTCACCATCTCACCTTCTATTCTTTTTAATTTTATGCCGATATCGGCAAGTTATCAACCAAAAATATCAATTATTTTTCAATTTTATTTTGCCGATAAAAAAATAACAGATACATTTGTACCTGCTATTTCTTAATTTACTTATTGATTATTAGTTTTCTTCGATTGAATATAGCCATACCCTATAACTATAATCGCTACGATTAAAATTCCCAATATTATTGGATGACTCTTCCATAAAGACATTATAATCAAACATGGAATTGTAAGTATAATACCTGCAATAATGCCAACACTTATTAATACACCAAACCAACCATTTAATTCGCTTATAGGTCCATCACTTATCATTGTATGCGATTTTCTATAAGCATTAAATATTTTATAGGTCAAATATCCCCAAAGAGGAACAAAAATTATCATAAAAAGTACATCAAGCATCTTATATCCTCCAAAATTCTTATAAATACAATTTATATCATTATTATCCTATTGATTAAGATATTTTCCCATAAACTAAAAAGGTCAAAATAAATATTAATAAGGCTATTTATAAAAATTAATTTTTTATTTTCATATTGTGATTAAAACTTATTTACTATTATCAGCAAATTATCAACGAAAACTAATACTCATCTTTAATTTGCCGATAAAAAAATAGCAGATACATTTGTACCTGCTATTTTTATTTAAACTATATTTAAATATTTTCCAAGTTTTTCTGTTTAGTTTCTACACCTAAAGCAAATACTGCTACAGCAATAATGATAAATACACTAGCAAACATATAGAAAACAGTATGCATATCACTGCCAGCTTCTATCATCATACCTACAACAAGAGGAGCAGCCATACCACCGATACGACCGACACCTGCTGCCCAACCACTGCCCATAGCACGGATAGCTGTTGGATAAAGTTCTGGTGTATAAGTATAAACAACACCCCATGCACCAAGATTAAAGAAGGACATCACACAGCCCCAGAAGATAATCAATTCTGCACTTTGAGCTTGTCCGAAGAAATAACTTGCTACACCACTCATACATAAGAATAAAGATAATGTATATTTTCTGCCTAATTTATCCACGAGCCATGCTGCACAGAAATATCCAGGAAGCTGAGCAAAGGTAATTAAAAGCACATATTCAAAAGTTTTTACAAAGGCAAAACCTTGCTGATAAACGATAGCAGGAAGCCATGTGAAAATTCCATAATAACTATAAACGATACCAAACCATACAATCCAAAGCATGATTGTTCTTGCTAAATATTTACCAGACCATAAATCTTTTAATTTGGGTTTTTCTGTAGGTGTATCATCAGTTGTTACTTTTAAATCGCCTTTATATTTAACACCAAGACGCATTTCCAAATCATCTACGATTTTTTGAGCTTCTTCTACTTTGCCTTTAGATAATAAATATCTTACAGATTCAGGCATATGCAAGCGAATGAAAAATACGTAGATGGCAGGTAAAGCACCGATGATAAAAGCATAATGCCAACCATAAACAGGGATGAATAAGTAAGCGATACAAGCAGCTGCTATCCAGCCCACGCCCCAGAAGCTTTCTAATAAGACGATAAATCTACCACGTAAATTAGTTGGCGCATATTCAGACATGAGTGTCGCCGCTACTGGAAGTTCACCGCCTAGACCAAAACCAACGAAGAAGCGGAAAATCAACAAGGATTCATAACTCCATGAAACTGCACAAAGTCCTGTGGCTATACTGTACAAAATTACTGTTGCGGAAAATACAGCTTTACGACCGAATTTATCAGCGATAGAGCCTGCTATTACTGCCCCTATTGCCATACCTACAAGACCGATAGAGCCGATAGCCCCCATCTGTCCAGCGGACAAGCCCCATTCTTTACCAAGTACAGGTAATACAAAAGCAATAAGCCCTGTATCCATAGCATCAAATAACCAACCAAGACCTGTGATAACTAATAATTTATAATGGAAACTACCTACTGGTAAAGCTTCCAATCTTTGTAATAACATTATTTACACTCCTTAATTTATAATCAAATTCTATGCAAATGTTTTAACGATAAATCTAAAATTGGTGCTGAATGAGTCAATGCACCACTAGAAATGAAGTCTACACCGATTTTAGCTAATGCTTGTATATTTTCTTTAGTTACATTTCCAGAACATTCAGTTTGAGCTTTTCCGTCTATGAGTTTTATGGCTTCTTCCATCATATCTATGCTCATATTGTCAAGCATGATGATATCTGCTCTGGCTTCTAGAGCTTCTTTTACCATATCTAAATTTTCTGTTTCAACTTCTATTTTGCGTACAAATGGAGCATATGATCTAGCTAATTCTATAGCTTTTTTTACACTGCCAGCAGCTCCAATATGATTATCTTTTAATAAGATACCATCAGATAAATTATAACGATGATTATTTCCTCCACCTACTGTTACAGCATATTTTTCAAAAATACGCATATTCGGTGTAGTTTTTCTCGTATCTAATAATTTTGTTTTACTGCCTGCTAATAAATTTACTACTTGATTTGTATATGTGGCAATTCCACTCATTCTCTGCAAATAGTTTAATGCCACGCGTTCTCCTGACAATAATACTCTGATATCGCCTTTTACTTTGGCAAGTAAATCGCCTTTGTTCACTTTATCGCCATCTTTAGCCATAAATGTGATTTCGATATCTTTATCTAATAATTCAAAGGTTCTAGCAAATACAGCCAAGCCTGCTATTACACCTTCACCTTTGCAGATTAAATCCACTTCGCCCAAAACTTTTTCTGGCATAATGGCATTAGTTGTTACATCCTCGCTAGTAATATCTTCTTGCAACGCCATCAAGATCAATTTATCTGCATTCATTTTCATTGTTATTTCATTCATCTTGCACTTCTCACTTTATCCATTTCATTGAAAATAGCTTGTTTATATTCTTGAGCTAAGATTATTTTTTCTCTATCTATATTTTGTTGTACATTATTTGCTAATTGAGCAAAATCTATATCGTATTTTTTATGTTGTGCATTTTCATCATCATGGATTTTATTAACTGCTCTTTTAGCAAAGACCAATCCTTCTAATAATGAATTACTAGCTAATCTATTTGCTCCATGAACTCCATTACAACTTGTTTCACCAACGGCATATAAATTATTCATTGTAGTTTTGCTGTATTTATCTACATGGATACCACCCATATAATAATGCTGTGCTGGTACAATCGGTATCCATTGTTTAGTTACATCAAAGCCTTCTTCAAGACATTTTTCATAGATATGAGGAAAATGGTTTAAAATCACATCTTTACCAAGAACTGTCATATCTAACCAAACATAAGGTGTTTTATCCTTTGCCATTTGTTTTTTGATTTCTGCTGTCATTAAATCTCTAGGCAAAACTTCATTTGCAAAACGTTTTCCATCTTTGCCATATAATTTTGCTCCTTCACCTCTTACCGATTCAGATATCAAAAAGCTTCTACCTGGCTTATTTGTATATAATGAAGTTGGATGAATTTGCACATAATCTGGATTTTCAAGTTTTATATTATGGCGAAGTGCTATCGCTATAGCATCACCTGTCAAATGAGGATAATTTGTGGAATGTTCATATAATCCACCTATACCACCACTAGCTAAAATTGTATTATCTGCTTCAATGGTCAAATACTCATCATTTTTATCCTTAGCCAAAATACCAAAACAAGTATTATCTTGTTCAATTAAATCTAACATAGTGACATATTCTAAAATATGTACATTAGGTAATTTCTGTACTGCTTTTAATAAATTTCTAGTGATTTCTTTACCTGTGATATCTTCATGAAATAAAATTCTAGCTTTAGAATGACAACCTTCTCTTGTATAATTTAATTCACCATTTTCTTGTCTAGCAAAATCTACACCATAGCCAATCAATTCATTTATGACTTCACGAGAAGAACGTATCATTATATCTACAGACTCTCTTCTATTTTCATAATGACCAGCTTTCAATGTATCTTCCATGAAGCTATTATAATCATTTTCATCCCTTAAGACACAAATACCACCTTGTGCTAAGAAAGAATCACTATTTTCTACAGCATCTTTTGTTATCATCAATATATTTTTATCACTAGGACAATGTAGTGCTGCAAATAAGCCACTAGCACCAGTACCTACAATCAATATATCTGTTTTATAATTTTGCATATTTACACCTTCATTATTTTGCTAATTCTAACATTTTTTCAAGTGGTTTCATCGCTTTGATACTTAACTCTTCATCAACTTCTACCACATATCTTTCATTCACTAAGCTATCTTTAACTTTCGTTAAAGTAACTTTTTTCATGTCATCACAATATTGTCTAGGTATTGCTGGCAAAAATAACTTATCTGGATTTTTTTGTTTCAATTCATACATAACACCATTTTCTGTACCAATGATGAACTCTTTTGCCTCAGAATTAGTGGCAAACTTTATAATTTCTGATGTACTGCCTACAAAATCAGCTAAATTCGTTACTTCTTCACTACACTCTGGATGAACTAAAAATAACGCATTGGGATGTGCTCTTTTCGTTTCAATCACTAAATTTACACTTATTTTTCTATGTATTGGACAATAACCATCATTGCAGATAATATTCTTTTCAGGAACTTTGCTCGCTACATATGCTCCTAAGTTACCATCTGGAATGAAGAAAATATTTTTATTTGATAATTTTTTCACAATCTCAACTGCGTTAGAAGAAGTTACACAAACATCAGAGACTGCTTTTAATTCAGCTGTAGAATTTATATAACAAACAACTGCTAAATCTTCGACTTGCTCACGCATTTTTTTTACTTTATCTACGCTTGCCATATGTGCCATTGCACAATCTGCATATCTATCTGGCAATAATACTTTCTTTTTAGGATTTAAAATTTTTGCACTTTCACCCATGAAAGATACTCCTGCAAATACAATTAAATCAGCACCAATATTTTTCGCAATCTTACTTAAATAAAAAGAATCTCCTATATAATCTGCGACTTCTTGAACATCATCAGGAACATAATAATGTGCTAATATCACAGCATTTTTTTCTTTTTTTAATTGCTCTATTTCTTCTTTTAAAGACAACATCAAGATTTCTCCTTCACAGAATATTTTTTGATATTATACATCAATTATTAACAGCTGACAAGACAGTAATATATACAAATATTTTCCACTTGTCAATAAGAAGTCGTTTTTACTGCTAAACGAAGCGGTGATTTTACTCGATTATGATATAATTAAGCCAATATATTTTTGATAAATTTGTGAGGTAATCTTATGTTAGAATTCATCATTGGCAGAGCAGGAAGTGGCAAAACCACGGCTTGTTTAAATGCCATTAAAGAAAAATTAATCCATTCACCGACAGGGAAACCTCTAGTTATATTATTGCCTGACCATATGACTTTTGCGATTGAACGTCAATTAGCTTTGGAGTTAAAAGATTATGGCGGTTTTACTAGAGCTTATGTCTTGGGCATGAGCAGACTTGCCTATCAAGTATTAATGCGTTGCGGTGGTATACTCCATCCACATCTCAATGAAATCGGCAAGGAATTATTATTATCTAGAGTTTTAAGTTCTACAAAACTCTCTATCTTAGCCAAGGCTGCTCGCCAACATCATTTCACAGCTTCTGTATCACAAATCATTGAAGAATTCAAAACTTCTGGTATCAGCGTTACTACTTTGCAAGATATTTTAACGCTTATTGATAATGATTCACTCAAACAAAAATTGAGCGATTTAACTTCTATTTATGCTGGTCTTGATGAACAGATGGCTGGTCGCTATCACGATAGCGAAGATATGATGGAACTTGCGATCAAAAAATTACCTGAATGTACATGGCTTCAAGATGCTGAAATCTGGATAGATGGTTTTGATGCTTTCAATCCTCAACATTTTCGCGTAGTCGAACAATTATTAGCATTAGCTAGCGATATTCATTTAACATTATGCATCAACAATTTAAATGATATTGAACATGAAGCACCTACTGCTTTATTTCATCGTCAATTTAATGTATTTCAACAGATAAATAATATGGCTAAAAAATTAGCCCTACCTACAAAGATAACCACACTTACAGCAAATCACCGTCATAAACAACAAGATTTAGCCTTTATCGAAGAGCAATTATTTAAATTTCCTTTGACGAAAAAAAATTATACTGGCGGTCTTCAAATAGTCGAAGCACCTAACCGCCGTTTGGAATGTGAAGCTGTCGCCTGCGATATTTTGCGTCTATGTCGCGAAGAAAATTATCGCCATTATGATATCGGTATTTTAATCCGCAGTAGTGAAGATTATAGCGAATTATTGCAAGCTGTCTTGAATGATTTTAATATTCCTTATTTCAGCGATAGCAAGCGACAAACTGCTCATCATCCTCTAGCTGAATTAATTCGCTCTAGCCTAGAAGCTATTTCTACATGGCAATATGAACCACTATTTCGAGCTTTTAAGACTGATTTCTTCAATGACAAATATTTGCAAACGCTTAAAAATCTCGAAGAAAATACAGATGAAATACAATTAGATTTGACAGAGCAAAAAGCTATCGCTCGCAAAGCTATTGATAAATTAGAAAATTATGTCTTAGCTTTTGGTCTTCGCGGTCGCAATCGCTGGTGTGAAGAAAGCGATTGGCGTTTTTCTCATCATAAACAGATTGACTCTATGGGTACAGATCTGGAAGAAGAAGCTAATTTCACTGCTATAAATCTAACTAGACGCAGTTTAGTCGCTCCTTTAGAAAAATTCTACACTGCTTGCCAAAATTCGCAGACTATCGAAGAATATACGCTTGCCCTATATGATTTTCTGCTCGATTTACAAATACCGACTCAATTGCAATTATGGGAAAAAATAGCCCAAGAACAAAATGATATTGCCCTTGCCAAAGAACATCATCAAATCTGGGATAATATCATTGAATTGATGGATCAATTAGTGCAGACATGTGGCAAAGATTATATCAATCTTGAAAATTATTTAAAATTAATCAATGATGGCTTAGATAGTATCCAGATTGCTTTAATACCACCTGGCTATGATTATGTTACACTTGCACCATTTGAGCATAATACTTTAAACAACAAGAAGGCTATTTATATCTTGGGTGCTAATGAAAAAATCATGCCTCGCCATAGTAAAACAGAAGGTATTTTAAGTGATGCTGAACGTTTATTGATGGCAAGTCTAGGACTGAATATTTCTAGCGGTACAATGGAAGATAATTTTGCCGAAAGATATCTTCTCTACAAAGGCTTTTCCTTAGCTACAGATTATCTTTGGGTGTCCTATGCTCTAGCTGATGGTGAAGGAGCTGGACTGAATAAATCCATCTTGATAACTAGATTGCAAAAGATTTTGCCTAAAGCAAAGTTCACAGCCATTCCTCTAGATAAAATAATCTCTTATCCAAGTGATTTTATGCTAGAAGAAAATCCTTTAAATAGCTCATTTGCGATAAAAACTATGCAAGTATCTACAAAAAGAAAGACACTTAGCCATTTAACTTCCGCTCTTCGCCAAGCTCGTGATGGTGAAGATTTAGCGTCATTTTGGCAAGATGTTTATAATTATCTCTTAACTGCTGATGTTCCTTTATCTACGGCACTGCAAAGTATTTTTGCTCAAGCACCAAAACCTGTATTGCCAGCTGATTTAGCTAGTAAATTATATACGAAACGCAAAACACTTCGTGGCAGTGTAACACGCTTTGAACAATTCTTTAATTGCCCATTCAAACATTTTGCTCATTATGCCTTAAATCTACAAGAACGCAAAGAATTTAAATTTGCCGCTCCAGATTTAGGGATTTTACTCCACGCTATCATGCACCAATTTGGAGAAATCCTCGTGAAGCGACAAATATCATGGCAAGATGTAACTCATGAACAATGTCAACAAATCTGCAAACAAATCATCAAGACAATTGCTCCTAAACTGCAAAATGAAATTCTCTTAAGCTCCAATCGCTATAGACATCTTTTACAGAGAATTGAGCAATTATCCATTGATTCTTTGATGCGCCTAGTGGAATTTGCCAAACACAGTGAATTTTCACCTAAAGCTCTAGAGCAGGATTTCGGTGCTAATAGCTCTATGCCTCCTTTATTATTTACAGATGAAGATAATCACAAAATAGAAATCATTGGGCAGATTGACCGCATTGATTTCAATGATAATTACTATCTAGTCATTGACTATAAATCAGGCAATGCTTTTATTAATCTACTACAAGTATATTATGGCTTGAAATTACAGCTTTTGACGTATCTTTTAGTAGCTCAAAATACTACTTTGCAATTATATAATATGGAAAATGCCATTCCTGCTGGTATTTTATATTGCTTTTTAAAAACACCTGTCATCACAGGTACTAATAAGTTATCCGTTCAACAAATTAAAACAGAAATTGAAAAGAAAATGCGTATGCCAGGCTGGGTACTAGCAGATCCAGAAATCATCAAAAAAATTGATGACTCTTCTAATTTCATCAAAGTCCGTTTAAATAAAAATCAAGATGATATCTCCGCTCAAAGTCGTTCCTATGTAAAAACAGCAGAAGAATTCGATTTATTGATGAAACATATCGAAAATACTTTAAAAGAAGCTGGCAGTGAAATTTTAAAGGGCAATGCTGATATCGCACCGTATAAATTAAAAGATGAAACAGCCTGCAAATACTGCCCATATATCGCCATCTGTCGTTTTGATAAATATATCTCCGGTTATAATTATCGAGAGATAAATCAACTCAATGACGAGGAAATCATTGAAAAATTAAAACAGAAAGAAGGAATTCCATGCCTTGGTCAGCACAGCAACAACAAGCTATAAATACTTATGATAAAAATATCCTCGTAGCCGCAGCTGCTGGCTCAGGGAAAACTTCTGTATTAGTAGAGCGTGTAATTCAACGCATTGTAAATAAAACATGCGACATCAATCAAATACTAGTCGTTACCTTCACTAATGCAGCTGCAGCTGAAATGCGTGAACGTATCGCCAGTGCCATCACAGAGAAATTATCCGATAAAGATAAAGAACGTCAACTCGTATTATTAAACGCTTCTTCAATCTCCACACTTCATGCTTTTTGTCAAAATATCATTCGCCAATATTTCCATCAATTAGGTTTAGATCCTAAATTTCGCCTTGGCAATCCTCAAGAAATTGAATTATTAAAACTCGACGTACTTGAAGAACTCTTTGAAACGAATTATGACAAAGATGATAATGAAGACTTTCTAGAATTCACTGACACCTATGGCAATGAACGTGGCGATGATAGCACCTATGATATTATCTTAAAACTATATGAATACTCTCGCAGTCAGCCTTTTCCTTTACAATGGCTGAAAGCTCTACCTTCATATTTTCAAATCAATAATGCTGATGAACTCAATGATTGCCCATGGCTACAGATAATCAAAGACAATGTCAAAGATGGTTTAAATATAGCCATAGACAATAGCCAGAAGATGTATCAATTAGCTACAGATTTAAACTTACCACCTTATGCAGATATTGCCAGTGAAGATTTAGCTTTTCTTTATGATTTAAATAACTTAATCGACACTTCATGGCAAGAATTTTTTAATTTAATCAATGAATTTAAATTTAAAGCTCTGCGAATTTCTAAAAAATTCTCTGTAAGTGAAGAAGATAAAGCTACCATCTCCGCTCTTCGTGATGGAACCAAGAAAATCATCAAACAATTAAAAGAGCATTATTTTACGCAAACTATTGAAGATACACTCTCCGATATGCCTCAATTGTATAAACAAGCCAGTAGCTTATGTAATATAACCATAGAATTTTCTCAAGCTTTTAGTAAAGCTAAAAACGAACGTTCTTTAGTCGATTTTTCCGACCTTGAACATTTCACTTTGAAATTACTCGCTGAAGAAAATTCCACTGCTGAAAAGCTGATACCTTCATCAATCGCCCAAACACTACAGGAAAAATATGTGGAAATCATGGTTGATGAATACCAAGATACAAACGGAGTTCAAGAAGCTATTTTAAATCTAATCGCTTCACGCACTAAACCAAATTTATTTTTCGTCGGCGATGTAAAACAAAGTATTTATAAATTCCGTTTAGCTGAGCCAGAATTATTCTTAGCTAAATATCATCAATATCCTCATGAAAAAAATTGTCTTCGCATTGATTTAGCCCAAAACTTCCGCAGTCGCAAGGAAATCCTCGATGGCGTCAATTTCATCTTTTCTCAAATCATGACTACAAAAGCTGGAGAATTATCTTACGGCAAAGATGAAGCCTTATACTGCGGTTTTGATTATCCTCAAAGTGAATTTTTGACTTTAAAATCACCAATTGAATTAACATTATTGGATAAACAGCAAAAATTAACTTTAACTGATAATGATGATAGTGATAATGAAGACACTGTACAAGGCTTTCAAGCTGAAGCTAAATATATTGCTCTTCGCATAAAAGAATTGATGAATAAACAGCCCCTTGTCTTTGATAAACATAAAAAGACTTATCGCCCTATAAAATGGAAAGATATCGTTATCCTACTGCGTTCTGTTCAAGATAAAGCTAAGATATTAGCTGATGTACTTCGCGAAGATAATATTCCTGTATATGCCACTATCGAAACGGGATATTTCCAAGAAACAGAAGTTCGCATCATGCTTTCATTATTGCAAATAATCGACAATCCGCAACAAGATATACCACTGACTGCGATTTTATACTCACCTATATTTAATTTCACTGTTGAAGATTTAGCTCATATCCGTCTTATCAATCCGCAATTAAATATGTATGAAACTTTATTATTCATGACATCTATTAATGAGCTACAAGAACAATTACTCCCTGTAGATAAAAAAGTATTTGCTAATTTGAAGATTAAAGTAAGTGATTTTCTCACCAAATTGCATTATTGGCGAGATTATGCCCGCAGTCATAGCGTGCCTGAATTGATTTGGCTATTGCTCAATGATACAGGATATTATGATTATGTAGGTGGCTTGCCTGAAGGTTCTGTACGCCAAGCGAATTTAAGAGCGCTCTATGACCGAGCTTTCAATTATGAGCAGACTTCTTTCCGCGGTCTTTTCCGCTTCTTGCGTTTTATCCATAAAATGCAACATATGGGAAATGATTTAGCCGTAGCTAGAAATCTAAGTGATAGTGAAGATGTAGTGCGTATCATGAGTATTCATAAGAGCAAAGGTCTTGAATTTCCTGTAGTAATTCTTGCTGATATCGGCAAACAATTCAATCTTAAAGATATTCAAGAAAGTGTTCTCTTTCATAAAAAACTCGGCTTAGGTCTTTATGTAAATGATGTCAAACATCACTATCGCTATCAAAATTTATCTCGCCAAGCTATCATTCAACAAATCGTCAAAGAGTATAAAGCAGAAGAAATGCGTATATTATATGTAGCTATGACTAGAGCTCGTGAAAAACTCATACTCACAGGTACTGTTCGCAATATGGAAAAATTTGCTCAATATGCTTGTTCTCAATTGCAAACAACGACAAAAACTCTACCTGATTATTTCATCATGCAGGCAAAATCATATTTAGATTGGCTAGCTCCTGCTATTGCCCGCCATAAAGACGGCTTAGTCTTACGTCAATCAGCTACAAATGAAAGTGCTGTTTTACTAGATGACCCTTCACAGTGGCAAATTTCTCTAATCAACTCATTAGATATCACAGATAAAACTATTATCTCCACTGTAAATGAAGATATCATCAATAAAGTAAAAAAATTACAGCCATTGCCAGCTACAAAGCAAAAAGATAATATTGATAAATTATTGAATTGGTCTTATCCTCATCAAGAGGCATTATCCATTCCTGCAAAATTGTCCGTTACTGAAATCAAACAACAATTTGCTTCAACCGATTATGCTCCTCAAGATGATAATGCTCAAACGCTATTTGAGGAAACTAGTTTTAAACGACCACAATTCTTGCAAAAACAAACGAAAATGACTGCTACAGAATATGGTAGTTTGATGCATACAGTGATGCAACATTTAGATTTTCATGGTGATTTATCCGATAAAGGCATATTAGCCCAACTCCACAATTTAGCTGATAGAGAAATAATCGATAAACAGCATATAAATAAAATCTACCGCAAAAATATCCGTGAATTTTTATTTTCACCGCTAGGCATGCGTATTCAAAAAGCAAAATCACTGCAAAGAGAATTAGCTTTTAACCGCATGATTAATGCTAAAGTCTATTATCCTCAAGCTGAAGATAATGATACTATCTTTATCCAAGGTATTATCGACTTATTAGTCGAAGAAGATGATGGCTTGATTTTATTGGACTATAAAACAGATAATTGCACACAAGCAGAAGCTAAAGCAAAATATGCCATGCAAATAGAACTTTATGCTCAAGCAGCCAGTGAAATCATGCGAAAACCGATTAAAGAAAAATATCTCTATCTTTTTCATGATGCTAGCTTGATAAAGATGTAGCTTTAGTTATACAATTAACTAAATCAAATAACTATAAACGTATAAAAGGAGATTTTTAATGTATAAATTAATAGCCCTTGATATGGACGGCACTTTATTTAATTCTGACAAACAAATCACTGATAGAACAAAAGAAACTTTAGCTCAAGCTAGAGCTTTAGGTGTAAAAATTGTCCTCGCTTCTGGTAGACCACTTGCTGGGCTTCAACCACCACTTAAAGAATTAGATTTAATTCATGAAGGCGAATATGTTTTAAGCTTCAATGGTGCTTTAATCGTTGATGCAAAAACTGGTGAAGCTGTATCTAAATGTATTTTAAAAGGCTCAGATTATAAAAAATTATTTAAATTGGCTCAAGAATTAGGCGTGCATTGCCAAGCATTCTCTCCTAGTCGTGGCTTAATCACTAACGAAACTAGCCAATATACAGAACATGAAGCTAGTATCAATCAAATTGATATCAACATCATCAATCCTTTAACAGATATTACAGATGAAGAAGATATCATCAAAGTTATGTTCATTGATCCACCAGAAATTTTAGATGAAGCTATCGCAAAACTTCCTACATGGATTAAAGAAGATTTCAATGTATTTAAAAGCGCTCCTTTCTTCTTAGAAATCACTCATAAAGATGTAGATAAAGGTGCTGGATTATTACATCTTGCTGATTATTTAAATATCAAACAATCCGAAACTATGGCATGTGGCGACCAAGGCAATGATTACACTATGATTAAAGCTGCCGGTCTTGGCGTTGCTATGGAAAACGGCATTGATAAAGTAAAAGCTATCGCCGATTATGTAACTGATACAAACGATAATGATGGTGTAGCTAAAGCCATTGAAAAATTTGTTTTAAATAAGTAAAATAACTCAAAATAAATAACCCTCAACAGTTATCAATAAAACAACTATTGAGGGTTATTTTCTATTAATCATTTAATCATTAAATTATAAATTCATAATTATGCTCTACTTGTTAAAATATCATCATGTGCTCTAGCATATTCTACAATTTGTATAAAGCGTAATCCACCTATAGAATCACGGCTAACTGTAATCCATGTTAAATACATTGGTGTATCAGTCCAACGGAATTTATCCTTTTTCGTATAATAAGATTCATCACCAAAACAAATAGAAGTCTGTTCTATATTCAACTTACATTGAGTGATTGTATAATAATTAAATTCTGAAGACATTGGCACATTATTTATTTTCTTTTCCTGATAAATAATGATATTCTTATTGATAGAACCATCTTCATTTCTTGCATATTTTATGCTATTTGTATCGAAGGCATAATTATAATCTTCTGCAGGTCCAATATCAAAGGCTTGCCAATTATATGTTTGTGTATTTTTTTCTTCACTTTGAGCGAAAGCTACACAAGTATTTACAATCAATAACATCATCAATAAATAAATTACTTTTATTGTTTTATTCATTAAAAATCACAACCTTTTATTTAAATTTATTAACTTAGAAAAGAGGTATTTTATGGCACCAAAATCAACTTGGGAAACTTTTACCTTTGTATCTGGCATTGGTTTCCACTTTGTAATCACTATTGGCGTTTGTATTTTCTTAGGGCAAAAAGCTGATATCTACTTTGACTCTACACCTATTTTCACGTTAATTGGCATCATCTTAGGTGTAATCACCGCTGTTTACACTGCTTATAGAAAAATCAAAGATGTCAATAAATCTTAAGGAGTATCTATGATTAAATATATCGTCAAAGCAGATGTCAAAGAGCAATTAGCTAAAGATTACTTAAAACGCCATGAAAATATATCTTCTACATTATGGAAAAAAATCAAGCGACAAGATGAATTTTTCGTAAATGGTCAAAAAGTTCGTGCCACACAGGCAACAGTAAAACCAAACGACATCATTGAATACAATCTTCCTGCAACTTCAAAAGTAGAAGCTATACAAATACCCTTAAATATTGTCTTTGAAGATGATTATTTCTTAATCGTAGATAAAATAGCTGGTATGCTCACTCACCCATTAACATTTGAAAATACTCAAACTCTAGCTAATGGCGTGATGTATCATTTTGCTAAAACCAATCAAAATGTAGGCTGTCATCCACTTTATCGTCTTGATAGAAATACTTCTGGCCTCGTCGTTTTTGCTAAAATGCCACAATTACAACATCAATTAGCCAGTAACCACCAAAAATTTCAAAGATATTACTATACATTAGTTCATGGAAAACTCTCACAAAAACAAGGGCAGATAAATGCACCTATTGGCAGAAAAAAAGATAGTATCATCCTACATGAAGTCAATGATGAAGGCAAACATGCCATCACCAATTATCGCGTAATCAAAGAATTTGAAAATTATTCTTTAATCAAGCTATGGCTAGAAACAGGGCGAACACATCAAATACGTGTGCATATGTCTTATCTTGGTCATCCATTATTAGGAGATGACCTCTATGGTGGTAAATTGGATTTAATTGCTCGCCATGCTCTTCATGCTTATAAATTAAAATTCACTCACCCTTTTACCCATGAAGAAATTTGTATCTCCAGTCCTATGCCAGATGATATGGCAAAATTAATCATAGATTAGGGATTTGCCAATTTATAGGTTTTTCCCCCACAGCTTCTAAAAAAGCATTTACCTTAGAAAATGGTCTACTGCCGAAAAATCCATTAAATGCAGATAATGGACTTGGATGTGCAGACTCTACGATGAAATGTTTCGGATTAGTAATCATTTTTTTCTTTTTGCGAGCAGGTGCTCCCCATAAAATAAAAGCTATAGGTTTTTCACGTTCATTTAAGATTTCAATAATTCTATCTGTGAATTTTTCCCAACCCATATTGCGATGAGAATTCGCTTGATGTGCTCTCACTGTAAGTACAGTGTTTAGTAATAATACACCTTGCTGTGTCCATGGTTTTAAACAACCATTATTTGGTATTTCACAGCCTAAATCTTCTTTTAACTCTTTGAAAATATTCACAAGTGAAGGTGGAGCTTTTACTCCAGGTTTTACAGAAAAACTAAGTCCATGTGCCTGACCATCACCATGATAAGGGTCTTGACCTAAAATCACGACTTTTGTATCATGATAACTTGTGTAATGGAGAGCATTAAAAATATCATACATGTCTGGAAATATCTGTCTTGTTTTATACTCATCTACTAAAAATTTACGAAGTTCTAAATAATATGGTTTCTTCAATTCTGGATTTAAAAATTCAGCCCAATCATTATGAAAAATCTCCATGAATTACACCTCTTTCTCATTTAAATATCATTATTTTTATTATACCAAAATATTAACAATAGGAAAAACAACGGAGGTATGCAATGAGCAATCATTTAAAAGGTATTTTAATGGTATTATCTTCTACTGCGATGTGGGGTCTTGTAGGAATTTTAGTTCAATATTTGATAAGTAGTGAACATTTCACACCTGAATGGCTTGTAAATACACGCTTACTTGCTAGCGGTATAATTCTTCTAGCCATTACTTATATTTTCTATGAACGAAATATATTTAAAGTATTAAAAACAGATTTTATATCTTTATTATTATTAGGTGTAATTGGGCTTTTAGGTTCACAATATGGCTTTTACATCTGCATAAATCACAGCAATGCGCCTACTGCCACTATTTTAGTATTTCTTTTACCTGTATTTATCATGCTCTACACTTTATTAGTAAAACATAAACGACCCTCTGGTCTTGAACTCATTTCTATTTTATTCGCTATAACAGGTACATCTTTAATAGTTACTAAAGGAGATTTTTCTTCAATTATTCTTTCCCCTATAGCCCTTATGGCTGGTATCACTTCTGCACTTTGTTGTGTATTTTATACACTTCAACCTCGCAAAGTATTATCTAAATACTCCTCCACAAATGTAATGGGTTGGAGTATGCTCTTTGGTGGAATATTTATTTCTTGTTTTAATAATCCACTAGATATACCAGGCGAAATAAATCTATATACTATAGGTGCTATTTTAAGCATGATTTTATTTGGTACTGTATTAGCATTTTGCTTTTACTTAAAAAGCCTTGATTATTTAAGTCCAACTGAAGCCAGTATTTTAACTGTGGGCGAACCACTTTGTTCTATTATTCTCTCTTTAATCTTCTTAAATGTTACTTTCTCCTCTATCGAACTTATGGGAGCAGTATTGATTTTAAGTACAGTATTTATCTTAGCTAAAGCAAAATAAGAGGCTAATTTTAGCCTCTTATTTTTATTTTCATCTATATTTTTCTGTTTTTATGCCCCAAAATAAATAAATAGTATGTATTATCCAAACGGTAAGCATTACATATTTTATCCAGAAAAAATCAATCGGCATAAAATAATAACCTATGCTCATTATTACTGTTACCATAAAAAGCACTTTGAATTTTGCCTTTATGCTCATTGTTCGCTTTTGCACAAAATCTGCCAAATGTTTTTTATATAAATCAGTTTGCCTAAACCATTGATGTAATCTCTGTGAACCTTTAGAAAAACAATATAGAGTTAACAAATAAAAAGGCACTGTTGGTAATAATGGCAATATAATCCCTATAGTTCCTAATATAAAGCTTATACAACCTAAGCTTATCCAAAAATATCGCATCAGAATTTTATTTGATAATTCCACTTTGCACCTCATTAAATAAATGATAACAATTTTCAATAAAATTATATCATAATATACTGGAATTATCTTCTATTATCTAGCAATTATCCTTTAATTGTTTTTCTATTATCGTATTTAAAATAAATCATACTTGCCACAGTAGCTATTACAGCTATAATACCTTCAAGATAAAAAGCTATATTTAGATTATATATTTCCGCAATATTACCAGCTATCATTGGGACTATCGTCATTCCCACTGCATAAATAGCTTGATAATATCCCATAGCTGTAGAACGTTTTTCGATAGGAACATTCTTCATTGCTTCTGAAGTGCAAAAAGAAAAAACAATCCCTGTAGATAATCCCGCTAATATTTGAATAGCAATCAATAAATTAGGTGAAAAAATATTAGGTACAGCAAAACAATATATAGCTAAAACGAATAAAATAAAAGGTATCCAAAGTGATGACCCCAATCGTCTAGCAAAATTACTTGCTGAAAAATAAGAAGCTAGCACTGCTACAATAATATATACGATGGATAGTAGACCAATTTGAAATGCACTCGCATTTATTTCATGAGCAATCTGCGTTGTAAAACTCATACAAGTAGCCATTAAGATACCTTGTTGAACTAATGCCAATATCGAAAAGAAAATCAATCTTTTATCTGCATAAACTTTTATTAAATCTGATGTTTTCGGCACTATTTTTACTGTTTTTGTCTTTTGCTCTTTAATACCAAACGATAATAATATCGCTGGCACTCCACTACAGATACTCAATAAACATAAAAAATTCATACCTAAATGATTATAGCTCAAGGTACTTAAAACAAAACCACCTAAAACGCCTATATTATTAGCAGCCATGATAAGACCCATTGCTCGCTGTAGATTTTCACAAGTGAAATAACTAGCATATAAAACCATGAAAGAAATCCACATAGCTGAAGCAAAACCAGATAATATATTTCCCACCAAAAAGCCTGTTTGCGGTTCTAAAATAATGCGAAATACAGAAGCTAGTGCTGAAGCTGTAACTCCCAAAATGATAAATAATTTATGACGACCATTTTTATCTGCCATAATGCCAATGGGCATTCTCAATACCATCTGTGAAAAACCATATATACCTATGATTATGCCAATCATTCTAGAAGAAACCTGCATAGTTGATAAATATGGTGTTTGAAAAGGCACATATACATATTGAGCAAACCAAAATAGTACAACTATTATCAGTAACAAATTTTTCTGGTAATTTAATTTACTTTTGTCCATGAAAAATCTTTTTACTCCTTTCATCTTAGATTAGATCCTTAAAATAAAAATCGCCTTAGATTAAAGCGATTTTTTTATTTATAAATTATACATATGATTTAAAGGGCCACTGCCTTTTCCTAAATCCAAATTAGCTTTTAATGCTCCTGTGATATAATCTTTAGCATTTTTAATACTTGTAACTAAATCATGACCAGCAGCTAAATTAGAAGCAATCGCTGATGATAAAGTACAGCCTGTACCATGAGTATTTGGATTGTCTATGCGTTTACCTTCAAACCAATGAATTTCTCCATGGTCCCAAAGTAAATCATCTGCTGTATCTTCCAAATGACCACCTTTAATTAAAATAGCAGTCGGTATCTTTTGGGAAATAGTCTGTGCTGCTTTTATGCAATCTTCTTTTGTCTTGATAGCAAAGCCACATAAAACTTCTGCTTCTGCTAGATTTGGTGTAATTACTGTAGCTAATGGCAATAATTTTTCAATTAAAGTATTTGCTGCATCTTCTTCCATCAAACGACTACCAGCTGTAGAAACCATTACTGGGTCAGCAACGATATTTTTAGCTTTATATTCTACTAATTTATGGGCAATCATTTCAATGATTTCTTTATTTGCCACCATACCGATTTTGACTGCATCAGGATAAATATCCTGGAAAATACAATCCAATTGTCTGCCAACAAAGTCAGCCCCTGCATCTAAAATGCCGTACACACCAGTTGTATTTTGAGCTGTAAGAGCTGTAATTGCACTCATTGCATACATTTTATGAGCAGTAATTGTCTTTATATCTGCTTGAATACCTGCTCCACCACTACAATCTGAACCTGCTATTGTCAAAACTTTTTTCATTTCATTCATCTCTATCATCTCTTTTCATATTTAGCCATAGCTTCTAACTGTTCACCAGTCATATTATAAATAGCATCAATTAAATAATTTCTAAAGCTAGCATTGCCATCTAATTCGCCCATGCGTTTTTGGGCGATTTCACCTGCTACACCCATAGCACAAAAAGCTGCTACTGTAGCCATCAATTTATTATCTTTATTTGCTGCTAAATAAGCTGTAGTAAATGCTGATAACATACAACCACTACCTGTGATTTTACTCATGATTTTATGACCATTGTAAATCACATAAGCATCTTTACTATCAGCCACAATATCAATGACACCACTAATAGCAATAATAGCATCCATATTTTTAGATAATTGCTTAGCAAATTTTACATATTCTGTTAAATTTTCTTCAGTAATGCTATCTCTTATATCAGCATCTACACCACGAGTTGAACCACTGCCATTTGCTAAAGTTTTTATTTCAGAAATATTACCACGAATTACATCAAATTTTATATTTTTTACTAATTCAACAGCAGTGCGAGTGCGAAGTTCTGACGCTCCTACACCTACAGGGTCTAATAAAACTGCATGACTTAATCTATTAGCCATCCAACCTGCTTTATGCATAGAATTAATTGTTCTTGAATTCAACGTACCAATATTTATATTTAAACCATTACAAATGCTGGTGATTTCTTCTACTTCATTAATATCATCAGCCATAATAGGTGATGCTCCACAAGCTAATAAAATATTTGCACAATCATTTACAGTAACATAATTAGTAATATTATGTATTAATGGAGAATTTTTACACACATTCTCTAAACATTTTTTCAACAAAATAATCAGCCTCCTTTTTATTATTTTCATTCTACAATATTCACAAAATGCCTGCAATGAAAAAGCTTTTTGTTTAACTTGACTCCATTAAAATTAACTTAATTTACAGATTTAGCTTTTACTAAATTTAAATTAAGTATTAATATTGCCGAAATAATGCATATCATACCCAATATCTTCGTTAAATCAAATACTTCTTGAAAAAATATCAATCCCACTATAGCTGATACAATAGGTTCAATCGTAGCTAATATTGAAGCTTTTCCTGCCTCTAATTTTTTTAGCCCTGTAGTATAAAGTAAAAACGGCATTACTGTACAAAAAATAGCCAATCCAATTGTAGCTATAATAGCTTGCAAATTCAAAAGCTCATTTACATGATATATAATTCCAGACAAAGGAATACTTCCGATAGCTGCCACTACAAAAGTATACGTAATAATAGTGACTGCTTCATATTTATCTATTATCATCTTGCTAAAAATGCTATATAACGCATAACCAAAACCTGCACCTAAACCTAATAATATAGCCTTGCCACTTAAAATTACTTCTTGAGAAAATGCTCCTGTAATAAAACATAAACCGATAATAGTTATAAATAAAGCCAATACTTTTCGCTTATTCAATTTTTCATGAAAAAAGAAAAAAGACATTATCATTACAAATATAGGTGCCATATACAATAAAAGTGCAGGAATTGCCACACCGCCAATAACTTCAATCGCTTCAAAATAGCAATAATTAAAAAAGATAATACTAAAAATACCCGTACCTAAAAAATAAATTATATCCTTAAATTCAATTTTTAATTTACTTCTATCAAAAATACTTAAATAAATAACTAAACATAAAGCTGAAAAGAATACTCTTATCGCTACACATTGCAACGAATTAAAACCTAAGTCCTTTAATAAACTGATGAAAATGGCAATAATTCCCCATAAAATGCCCGCACTAGTAATACAAACAACACTATTCACTACATCAACTCCTTTATAAATTCAAAATTATAAAAGCCTTCTTCTCATTATTTTACCTAAATTACAGATTAAATATCAAATTGACATAATGCTTATACTTGCTTAAAATTAACTTAACGAGCTAAGAAATTGTGGTGATTATATGTATCAAGAAGAACGTTTATATCAAATCATGAATTTATTACGCAAGAAAAAAAGTCTATCTAAACAAGAATTTCTTTTAATGTATTTAAACACAAAAAATAAAATTTAAATATTTAAGTATAAAAAACTGCACCATAAAAGTTAGATATAAAATAACCTTTATGGTGCAGTTTTTTATAAAATAGATTATATAATAAAGTAATACACCTAAAAAATAAAAACTCATTATGAATTTTCGTGTAAAATAAAGTTACCACACAAAACCTACACGAAAGGAAAATTCATAATGAGCTATCATCTTACCATATCTGAATATATTTGTATAGAGATACTTTCTATTTTAAGTTTCTCTACTTATTCTATTGCTAAATTTTTACATCGTCATCATCCTACAATCGCTCAGAAACTATCTCGTAATAAAATCTAAAATAATTCGTTCTCTACATTTGTTCATAATAACTATCTTAAACGTCGTAAAAATTCTTCTCATTGTAGTAAATATAATGATTCCCTTTCTAATCTTATTTCTGAAAAATTAAATAGAAATTAGTCTCTAGAAGAGATTTTTAATGCACTTTTAAAGGGGAAACTTTCCTTTAAAACTATTTATAATTAGATTTATATTGGTAAATTAAAAATATTTAACTTAAGAATTTATAATATAAAGGAACACATAGAAAAAAGAAAACTCATAGTAAATTCTTAATAGGAAACAGTATTTCAACCAGACCAAAAGATATAAAATAGAGAAAAATTTTTAGACATTGGGAGTTAAATACTATGGTATCTAGTAGAGGAAAATCTAAAGCTTATTTATCAATATTTGTAGAAAAAACTAGATTTTATGTGGCAATAAAAATAAAAGATAGAATAACTCCATCAATGTTAAAAGTAATAAAAAAATTGGTGAAAATAGTACCCAAAAAGACATTAAAATCGTTTACAACAGATAGAGGAAAAAATTTGCATGTTACAAAAAGAAGTAAAAAAATTAATATTATTAAATAGTAGACAAAGAAAATATTTAATTTTGGATAGACCATTTAATTTATTTTTAAAAGAAGTATCACACTTGGATTAACAATTCATCATAAATAATAGCTTTTATAATAATTAATATTTCATACTACATTATTTTTTATAAAAAGCTGGCATTTCTTCACAAACAATTTCCACTTTAGTTTGTGTATCACGAGCTTTTGAAGCTGCTTTTGCTGTTACCTGACCTACATAACCATCCCATGCAGATGGACCATCTACACGACCTGCTTTACAAGCATTAATCCACTCTTGGAATTCAATATTATACGCATCAACAAAACGTTGAGACCAATCTTTGCAAATCGGAGTAACTCTAGCTGCATTTGTTCTAACCATTGCATTAGCAGGTTCTGGTAAATTGAGTACACCTTCTTCGCAAACAACTTCACATTTTATATCATAACCATAATGACAATTTACAAAAGATTCTACATCAATACGTACACCAGATTTAGTAGTTAAATACATAACTTGTGGATCACGTAATCCTTCATCTGCATTGCGAGTGGATTTTGGAAATACAACTTCAGCAGTTGCATAATCTTCACCCAAAAGCCAACGAAGTACATCAATTTCATGAATTAAAGAATTTTCCACAGACATATCTGTAGTGAAATTATGAATTTCTTCATTACGATGAGCACAGTGAAGCATTAATGGATAACCATATTTTCCAGATTCAATGAGTGCTTTTAATTGGCGATAACCTGGAGCGTAACGACGCATAAAGCCAACTTGTACTAATTGTTTACCACCAGCAATTTCAGCATCTACAATACGTTTACAAGCTTCTGCTTCCGGAGCTAATGGTTTTTCACAAAATACGTATTTACCAGCTTTGATTGCTGCCATTACATATTGTTCATGATAAGGGTCTAATGTAGTTACTACTACTGCATCAATTTCATCTGATGCTATCATATCTTCACCTTTATCAAAAGCTTTTAAATTATATTTTTCAGCAACAGATTTACAAAAATCAATATTTGCATCAGCACAAGCCACTACTTTTGCACCTTGTAATGTGTTATTTATTCTTTCGATATGAGTACGACCAATCATACCAGTTCCTACTACACCAATTCTTAAAGTTTCCATTTTTATTATCTCCTTATTTTATATTTTTCATTTTATATTTTTCACTATTTTTTTAAAGCTTTATAAATCTCAATCAATTCAACTACAACATCTTTAAATGTATATGTTGTCATTAAATAATCTTGAGCATGAGAAATCAATACATTGAATGATAATTTTTCTCCATTAGCTTCACGTGTTAATAATTCTTGTGTTTGCAATTCATGAGCCTTCATCAACTGTTCATTGGCCTGACTAATTAATTTTTCACAATTATTAAATTCACCTTTATGGGCAAATTCCAATGCTTTTTGCAACTCTGCTTTAGCATCACCAGCTAATGAAATAATATCAAAAGCAATTTTTTCCGTAGACATAAAATTTATCTCCTTTCAGAATCATTCTAAAATCACTTATATTCTGCACGAAATTTACGTTCAATTTCTTCCATAGATAACCCTTTTGTTTCAGGCATATAAAATTTAACGAATAATAAAGATAATACGCCTAAACTAGCAAATACAAAAAAAGCACCTGATAAACCAACTGTACTAATGAGAATTGGGAATACAAAAGTTACTATATATACAGTCATCCAAATGAAAAATGTTGCAAATCCCATTCCTGTAGCACGCATTCTAAGTGGATAAATCTCTGCAATTACTACCCAAATTACAGGAGCAATAAATGTCTGCATAAATGCTAAAAATACTACTGTAAGTGTTAATACAATATATGGTAATAATTCAGATGACCCCATTGTTATAGCAATAACACCTATAAAAAAATTAGATAATGTAGTTCCTAAAAGACCTCTTGCCAACATACCTCTACGTGTGAGTTTACGTACAAGATAGAAACCTATGACTGTACCTACAACAGAGATAATTCCATTACAAATATTTCCTACTAAAGCAGCATCTGTGCTAAAACCAGAAGTAATTAAAATATGAGAACCATAAAACATAATGGCATTTACACCTGTAGTTTGCATAATAATAGCTAAGGTAACGCCCAATAATAATACACGTTTCATCCATGGTTCAGTGAATTCTTTAAACGTAAATTCTTTTTGATTGGCCTGTTCATTTAATAAATCTCGTATGCTATTTAATTCAGCAATAGCTTTAGTTTCACTTTCATGAGTTATTTTTAAAACTTCTAAAGCTTCACTAATTCTCCCCTTTGTAATCAACCAACGAGGTGACTCTTTATTAAAAATCATACCGATAAAGAAAAATATAGCTGGTATAGAAGCTATTCCCAATAGATAACGCCAAATAGCTGGATTATCGCCAAAATTAATCGCTATGATAGCATTTACTATATACGCTAATAATTGTCCTGATACAATAACTAATTCCATCATGACTACCAAGCTACCACGTAAATTACCAGTAGCAATTTCTGCTAAATATGCAGGTACAGCCACAGAAGCACAACCTACTGCAATACCCAAAATAAAGCGAAAAGCAATCATCATCGTAGCGTTTATAGCTAAAGCACAACCTAAAGTAGCTATAAAAAATAAAATAGCTAAATACATCAAGATTTTTTTACGCCCTATTATATCTGCTATACGACCACCAGCTAATGCCCCCACAGCACAACCTAGACATATCGCACTACCTACCATGCCCTCTAAGACAGGTGTCAGATTTAATTGGTCTGGTCTTGCCATATAGGGGAGTGCTCCATTTATTACGCCTGTATTATACCCAAATAATAATGAGCCTAAAGTAGAAATTATAGCCATTATTAATACTGTTCTTTGAGCATGCCTATTTATATTTTCAACTGACATAGTCATCCTCCTAATACTTCATATTTCTAAAAATTAAATTTTGATATCACTTGCCCAATAACTCACGTTCAATGCGTTCACGAGCTTCTGGAGCTTGTTTATTCATTTTTTCTGGGAAGCCAAAATAAGATACGCAAGCTATTGTATCGCCACCTACTTTTGGTGCGTCTTTCTTTAATTGTTTATTAGCAAAATCCATTTCACGTAGTGTTTCAAAAATTCCAGTAAAATCTACATCACCTTCACCCATTGCTAAATGCTGATGTATTGTAACATCTGCTCTACCTCTAGCATTTAAAAATGGTGGATTTGCTATATAACGGCAATCTAATGTTTGATTGAATGTATCTGCAAATAATACATGAGTGAGTTCATCGCCTGCGTATTTAAGCATGGAGCGAACATCACCTTTCCCCTGGTCATAGAAGAAACCATGTGGGGAAGAATATACATAGCCTAAATTTTTGGAGCGGAAGGATTTTACCATATCGCAAGTCTCATTATTTAATTCGCAAAAATCATAAGGATGAGATTGGATTTCTACACGTAATCCTTCACGTTCAATAATAGGTAATAATTCTTCCATGGATTTAAACCACATACCATTGCAGATTTCCTGTTTATTAGGGTCACCAGAAAGTTCAGTATTGATTACAGGAACACCCATATTAACAGCTATTTGGATTAATTTTTTCCAATTAGCTACAGCAAATTGACGTTCTTCTTCTGTAGGACCAGACCAACGATATACACAGATGAAAGAAGAAATTTCTACACCAGTTTCTTTGAGAGCTTTTCTATATTCACGTTCACATTCTTCAGAGAAGAGTGGATGTTTATAAAATGGATTAATACGCGGATGAGGAGATTGTTCAATATATTTATAACCCCAATCTGCTACTTGATGAACCATTGAGTTGATATCCATTTGTTTAGCGAGTACATCGACATCAAATGCTATTTTCATAATATTTCACTCCTAAAAGTTTTATAATTATTTACTAATTGTCTGATTTAAGGCATCAATAGAAGTTCTTACACCTGCTTCTACTGACATAGTCAAGTCTTCCATTTCTAAGGATACATCGCCTTGATATCCCATCATTGATAATACTGAAAAGAATTCTTTCCACCATTGCAAATCTTTACCGCAACCTACTGCTACATAGTTCCATACTCTTTGTGCTGGCACTGTTACTTCTTTTGGTTCTAAAATTCCATTCACATCTGCAAGTCCTCTTTCAATTCTCACATCTTTTCCATGTACATGGAAAATACAACCTTTTAATGCTCTTACCGCTGCTATTGGGTCTGCTCCCAATGCTATCATATGTGATGGATCTAGATTTATTCCTATCATTGGGTCTGTTGCTTCTCTTAGTTTTAACATTGTTTCTGCTGACCAAACCATTGTTCCTGGAAATTCTTCAATCGCTATTTGTTCTACTCCACATTCTTTACAATGTTTCGCAAATTTTTGCCAAAATTCTATAGTTACTTTCCACTGATATTCATATGCTGGTTTCATAAAATCTGGCCATGATACTGTAGATACTATCCAATTTGGTGTAGTATCTGTTTCATTTCCTGCTGGTAATCCTGCCATTGCTACGATTTTTTTCACACCTAATTTTCCAGCTAAGATAGCACAATCATACATAGATTTTTCATAATCTTTACCTGTTTGAGAAGGCCAAAGTGGATTACAAGAAGTATTCAATGCTGAAATTCTCATACCTCTATTATCCAATTCTGCTTTAAACTGAACTAATTTATCTGAATTTGCTAGAAGTTCTGCTGTATTACAATGTTTTCTAGCACCCCAACCACCAGCAGTCATTTCTACTGCATCGATACCTAAAGATTTTACTTTATCTAACATTTCTGTATAAGAAAGGTCAGCAAATACGTCTGTACAAATTGCAAGTTGCATTATGTTTCCTCCTAAAAATACGTTATTTTATCATTTATTTTAATTATCTGATATTTAAGAACTTTATTGATATTATAGAGCTAATTGCCCTTTTAGTGTTAGTCAAATCTTGCTCAAAAATCATCATAAAACAAAAAATATTTCATTAAAATTATAAAATCTTGCACTCTATATTTTTACTTCTTTATTTTAAATACAAAAACCATTATAAATACAATATTAATTGTACTATAATGGTTTTTCTATTTTTATTTTGTATTATGTTTATATAAAAAATACTTTCTGTATTCACGTGGCGATAAGCCTACATATTTCTTAAACATAGCTGTTAAATGACAACTACTGCCAAAACCTAAACGTTCTTCAATTTCTTTTATTGGTATATTAGTCTCAGCAAGTAAACTCTGCGCTTCACCAATACGTCGATGAATTACAAATTGCATTGGTGAAAGACCTGTTTCTCGTTTAAACAAATGGGAAATATGAGATACACTAATATGCATTACTTTACTTAATTTTTCTAAAGAAATATCTTCTGTATAATTTTCATCTAAATAACTAGTTAATTTTCTAATTAAATATTCATTCTTTTGTTCAATTACAAATTTACTATCCTTTCTATGTTCTACTAGTAACTTCACAACAAGCATTAATAATGTAATCGCCATCTGTTGTCCAAGAATTTTATCATTATCTTGATAAAAATTATATAAATTAATCATCATTTCTTCTATTAATTTTGCATATTCACCTAAAGCTATAATAGGTCGCTGTTCTTGCCGAATTATATAACCAAGTGGTAAGTTGTCAAAATTTATTCCTGATAAAGCACAACAATAAGTCTGCATTTTATGCTTTTGAAACGGTGCTTCACCATGAAGTGTATCTGCATTACAAATAACTAAATCATCTTCTTTTACTGCATATTCTCGATTTCCTACAATATATCTTCCTTCTCCACTAGCAATATATAATAATTCTAAAATACCTTTATGCTTATGCAACATATGTGCGTGTTTCTGACTATACAATTCATCAATAAAAAAAACACCTGTTAATTTTATATCTGTAATATCAACTAATCCTTTCTCCATAAATATTCCCCTCATTTATTTATATATTATATTATAAAAAAGGCTGCTACTTTTTAATAGTAACAGCCTAAAATTATTTTATTATCTTACTTTTTTATAATTTGATATAACCCTATTATTTCTTCTACCATATCTTTAAAAATATATGTGGTCATCAAATAATCTTACGCATGAGAAATCAATACATTAAAAGATAATTTCTCTCCATTTGCTTCACGAGTCAATAATTCTTGAGTCTGCATTTTATGAGCCTTACGGAGCTGGTCATTAGCTTGTACTATTAATTTTTGAGCCTTTTCAAATGCTCCTTCATGTACTAATTTCAAAGCTTTTTGTAACTCTGCCTTAGCATCTCCAGATAAAGAAATTATTTCAAATGCTACATTTTCTGTATTCATTATATAACATTCCTTTCTATTTTTATTTTTTATTTAATTTTCTTTGCCTGCCATTTGCATAACTTTACGATTATAATTACGGAATTGTTTTTCAATTTCTTCCAAAGTTTTACCTTTTGTTTCAGGAACAAAATAATACACAAAACAAATAGATAATATTCCTACAATTACAAACACTAAGAAGGTAAAATTTAAACCTAAAGCACTTAATAATGTTGGGAATACTAAACCCATAATAAAATTAACTACCCATACAAATAATACACATAAGCCCATACCTAAACCACGGAAACGAAGTGGTATAATTTCAGAAATCAATAACCAAAGAAGTGGTCCAATACATGCTTGCATAAATGCCAAGAAACTAACTAATAACAATAAGATAAGGGAAAATATCATTACCACCTAATACAAAGGAACTAATGGATACTAATAATAATGATGTAGTTGTACCTGCTAGTCCGATTAATAACATTATACGTCTTTTAATTTTTGTTAAAAGCCAAATACCTAAAAACGTAGCTAATACTGAAGTTAATCCATTTAATGTATTGGCAATAAGTGCTGCCTGCATACTAAATCCTGATTCCATTAATACTTGAGTACCATAATACATTATCGAGTTTACACCTGTGAGCTGTGAACAAGCTGCAATTCCCATACCAATTAAAATAATACGTCTAATCCAAGGAATATTAAGTTCAGATAAAGATACAGGTTTAATATTTTTTTCAGCCATAATAGTATCTTGAATATCATTTAATTCCGAAATAGCATGTGCATCTGTTGCCCTTATTTTTTTCAAAATATCCATTGCTTCAGAAATTTTTCCTTTAGACACAAGCCAACGTGGTGATTCTGGTAATTTCATCATACCCAAAAATAACATTACTGCAGGAATAGCAGCTACAGAAAACATATATCTCCACAAATGATCATTATCAGCAAGGACCATAGCAATAATCGCATTAAGTACAAAGGCTAAAAATTGACCTGTTACTATCATAAGCTCATTTTGAGTAACCATACGACCGCGTTTATCTGCTGGTGATACTTCTGCTAAGTCAGTACCACACGTAAAACGTGTGGCTTGCACAAGCCTATAAGGCTTTTAACAATAGCCAGCACCACCTAAATGACGCTGGCTTTCTCTTCGTTCAAGCCATTGTGCACTGATTACTTAACAATCCCTAAAGGGATCATTTAATTCTTTTGTGCTTATTTTATCCATCATCTTATCATACGTATCTTGTTCTCTTATATATTTCGCTATTGTTGCTTCATTTAGTCCTACTGTTGATACATAATATCCTGTTGACCAAAAATTATTATTTCCAAATTTATATTTTAAATTTCCATGTCTTGCAAATATCATCATTGCACTTTTCCCTTTTAAATACCCCATAAAATTTGATATACTCATTTTTGGTGGTATCTTAACCAAAATATGAATATGATCCGGCATAGCTTTACCCTCTATTATCTCTATGCCTTTCCACTTACATAAATCTTTTATTATTTGTACAATATCTCTACGCAATTTATTATATATAATTTTTCTTCTATATTTTGGGGTAAATACTATATGATACTTGCACATCCATCTTGTATGTGCTAAACTTCTTTCCATAGAAATTCTCCTCTCTTTAATAATGACTTGAACACTTATTATTTTAGTAGAGTAGAATTTCTATTTCTATAAGAAACTTATTAACCACTCGTAAAACGAGTGGTTTTTTGTTTCGTACGCTCTGCGTACTCAACTAACTAAAGTACATAATAAGCTGGTACTGTTACCGCAGCACCACCTACAGCTAAGCCTAAGAAAAATCTAGATACTAACATCACTTCAAAATTAGGTGCTAGACTACAGCCCAATGTTGCAAAAAAGAATAAAATTGCTAAACAAAAAATATTCTTTCTACGACCTTGAATATCTGATAATTTACCACCAACAACTGAGCCAATAGCAGCACCCATTAATAAAGCACTTACAACCATGCCTTCAGTAATTGGTGTTAAATTTAATTAACTTGGGTGAGCCATATAAGGTAATGCTCCATTTATTACTCCTGTATCATAACCAAATAATAATCCACCAAATGTAGAAATTATCATTATTTTCTTTAAATATGCCATAGACTGAGCTGAATTAGACACCATATTTTTCATCCTTTCAAGATAAATATAAACTCTCTAAAATTATTAATACTTAAATATAAATTCTTTATCTACATAACCGGTTACTACATTTATTATTAAAACAATATAATACTCATAAAAATTGAAATTTTTAGTAAATTTCAATCTTTATATTTTATTGCTTCAAATACTTTTGTATATATTATACTTAAGTTAATTAAGTTAGTGTTAGTTCAATCTTGCTGAAAAATTATATATATTTTCGATTTTTTATATTAAAATTTATATAATCTTGCATAAAAAGCTGTTATTTTAATAGTAACAACTATAAATAGAATAATCTATGATAAACTTGTTTTCATAACTTTATAAAAAATATATATTTCTTCATAACATCTCTTTAGAAGAATAAAAGATTTTCTACATTAACTACAATAACTTAAAGTTTCGTTGACATAATGCTTATACTTGCTTAAAATTAACTTAATGAGCTAAGAAATTGTAGTGATTATATGTATCAAGAAGAACGTTTATATCAAATCATAAATTTATTACGCAAGAAAAAAAGTCTATCTAAACAAGAAATCATGTCTACATTCAATATATCTCGAGATACAGCTAGACGTGATATCATCTGTTTAGTAGAACAAAAAATCGCTTTACGCACACATGGTGGTATCACCTTACCTACAGTGCAACTTCGTCAAAGCTTTAAAGAACGAGCAAATTTAAAAAACTCCAATAAAGATTTATTAGGCAAAGTAGCTTCATCATATATCAAAAAAAATGCTATTTGCTATTTAGATACATCGACAACAGTTCAATATATGTGCAAATACATCAAAGAAAAATCTACTATATATAGTAATTCCATTGACATCATTGAACAATTAAAAGATAACGCTGCTTTAGATTTACACTTATTAGGTGGCAAACTCAATCCTGTAAATCGCTATTTCTATGGCAGTGAAACATTAGCCACACTTGATAATATCCGTTTTGATATCGCCTTTTTAGGTGCTGCTAGTATTACTGAAGATGGATTTTACACCTTTGAAAATGAAGATGCTGCCATCAAGCATTTGATTGCCAAAAATTCTACACTTACTTGTGTACTTGCAGATTCTGGTAAATTTCTGCTACAACCTGCTTATAAATTTGGTAAATTAAGTGATGTAGATATTGTTTTGACTACAAAAATGCCACCAAAAGCCATAGTTACAGCATTAGCTAAAGCTAATTGTTCACTATTTTGGGATTTCAATGATAAAGTTAAAGGAGAAAATATTTTATGACTATAAAACTCATTGCCTTAGACATGGACGGTACTTTACTCAATCGACAAAAACTTGTTCCTGAAAAAAATGCTTTAGCCATAAAAAAAGCTATGGATAAAGGTATTTATGTAACTATAGCCACTGGTCGTATGCCTGCATCTGCTTCTTATTTTGCTAAACAATTAAATATGAACTGCCCTGTAGTATCTTGTAATGGTGGTGTTGTTAAAGATTTAAATACAGGAAAAAGCATCTATGAAGCTCATTTTTCTAAAGATACTATAACTGAATTAATATCTATTTGTTATCAGAAAAATTGGTATATTCGTTGGTATATTGGCGATACAATTTATGTTCGCTATGTAGATATGGATATGTTCCCTGCTTATAAAACTACAAAAGGATTAAACATAGTAGAAGTCGGCGAGAATTTTGAAAAATATACAGAAAACGTTACGCAATTAGTTGTTTGTAATTTAAATGGAAAAATCCAAGAAATTCAAGACGAATTAGCCGATATATTCAAAGATAGAATTGGATTACAACAAAATACAGGATATACTATGGATATAACACCTCCTGGTATTGATAAGGCAGTAGGATTAAGTAAATTAGCTCAATATCTACAAATAGACAAAAGCGAAATCATGGCTTGTGGTGATGGTGATAATGATTTAGCTATGATTGAATATGCCGGTTTAGGTATTGCTATGGAAAACGCTATTGATGATGTGAAAAATATTGCTCAATTCATTACTAAAGATTGCGATGAAGATGGTATAGCATACGTTATTGATAAATTTATATAATAAAAAAGCTTGGCGATAGCCAAGCTTTTTTTTATTTTTCCAATCCATATTTTTTAATATAACGATATAAAGTAACACGGCTTACACTCAAGAGGTTAGATAAACGGCTTACGTTTCCGCCAGCTGCTTTCCATGCTTTGAGGAATATTTCTTTATCTGTTTTCCATTTATTATCTGGTTTTACACTACCCATTAAATTAATATCGGTAGGATAGATTTCATGTCCACTTGTATTGAAGAATGAATATTCTAATACGCTTTGTAATTGTTTGATATTTCCTGGCCAATCATAAGTTCTCAACACTTCTAAAGACTCTGGTAATAAAACTTTTGGCTCCATTTGATGTTGTTTAGATAATTCTTCAATTATATTAATAGCTAACATTGGAATATCATCTCTACGAGAACGAAGTGATGGCACACGTATAATACTGCGAGAAATTATATTAAATAATTTTTCATCGAATTGACCTTTTTCAGTCAAACGTCTTAAATTTGCATCACTTGCAGCAATAATGCGTACATCAATACTGCGTTCTAAACTTTCACCGATACGATGAGTTTTCTTTTCGGATAAAGCTTTAGCTAACATTTTAGCAATAGAGCTTGGTAATTTTTCAATTTCATCAATGAATAAAGTACCTTTACTTGCTAATTCTAATTTACCTGGATGACTAACATCAGAATCTGTAGCTGCACCAAAGATATCTTGTTCCAATAATTCTGGTGTAGAATCTGCACAATTTATAGAAATCAATGGACCTGCCATACGCATACTAGCCATATGAATACCATGCGCTAAACGCTGTTTACCAATACCAGCTTCACCTTGTAATAAAATATGATTTTTATTGCGAGCTAAACGATAAGCACGTTCTTTCATCTGTACAAAAGCTTTACTTTCTCCCACCATAGAAGATAAGCTATATTTTGCCGTATAACCAGAAGCATGAGCTACTAAAGTACGTAAATCTTCAATTGGCATAGATACTGTAACTACACTTTGTACATCTTCAGAATTTTTTAATGGTACAACAGTAGTAATATCTTCATAAGTTTTATTATTAGTAATCCATGTAGTTTCTCGATTATAACAAGAAACGCCTTGGAACCCATCATAAATAGGAGTATGTGTATAATTTAATACAATATCTTTTAAATGAGCTGTTTCTTTATTTTCATTTATAGCATTAATAGCGGATAAACGTTCTTCACCCATACGATTTGCATAAACGATTTTATCTTCAGACATAATATGATATACAGCAAATGGCGCTGCATCTAAAATAGCTTTTTGAGCTTTGATATTCAAAGATTGTCTAATATTTAATTCTAAAGCAGTTTTTAATGTAAATAATAATGCTAAAACTACATCTTGAGGAATTTTTTCATATTCCATTACAGTTAAAGATACGATATATGTTAATTCCCCATTGACCATAATTGGCACAGAACCACTATTCATTTCATGTAATTCTTCAAGCCAAATTTCTGGGCCAAATACCCAAAATGGTACTTTATGTTCTTTTACAATATTGCAACTAAGTGTACCTACGTTTTTCGTAGTTAAGCTTACGCCTTCTAATCTATCAATAAGTCTTGATGTTGGATTGGCATATTTTTTTAGTACAGTACATTCTGAATCCATGATAGTTAAACATAGATTATATTCATGTAAAAAGTCCACAATACTGTCGATAAAATTATCTAAATACTCAATAGCATCACTGTGTTTGCTTTGTAATTGAGCCAATTCATATGCTGATAATCTAGCAGTTGCTGGAATTTTTTTAGGATTAACTTGATATTGCTTAGATAATTCCCATGATTCTTTTATCCATGGATGTACATTAGGGTCAGTTATCCCCTTATTTATAAAAATTTTGTAATAATTTATTAATTTTTCTCGATTTCGATGTTCTCTAATCATAATATTTATAAACCTCTATTCTGTAAAGTTTGTCGCCTAAAATCTTTAAGATACTAACTATTTTAACAAGTGTGTAACAAACTATCAATTATTTTCTAAAAAAATAATAACATTTGTACAAAAAATATTGTTTATTTGTTAACTTGTGAGCTAAAATTATATTTGTTATACTTTATTCATAAATTAAAATGTTGAGGATGGTTTTTTCTATGGCTAGAATGAGTAAACGAATTAGTAATAAAATTACTAAAACAAAAGAACAACAAAATGCACCTAAAGAACAGAAAAAGTACGGTAAAGATATTTGGTTAATCCTATTAATCGTCATTAACTTCTTATTATTAGTAACTATGTGGGAAAGTTTAATTTTAGCTCCAATAAGCTTTGCTACTTACTTAGTTTTAGAAATCGCTTTAGTAATTATGTATGCAAATCGTCATGCAAAAGTGTCTGATAATGTTAGAGAATGGCTCTATAAGGCACAGATTTTCTTTATGGGTATTATTTTACTTTTATTCTTATATACAGTAGTTGCTTATATATTCGGTTAAAATAAAATATAAAACAAAAAGGCTAGTTAGATATAATCTAACTAGCCTTTTTTATAACCGAATTAATAATTATTTGCTTTAATTTCAAAGAATGCTTTTGGATGAGCACATACAGGACAAATTTCTGGAGCTTCTGTACCTTCATATACATGACCACAGTTTGAACACATCCAAATCATTTTTTCATTGCGTTTGAAAACTTTATCTTCTTGAATATTTGCTAATAATAAATTGTAACGAGCATCATGTTCTTGTTCAATTTTAGCAACCATTTCAAAGAGGTTAGCAATGCGATTGAAACCTTCTTCACGTGCTACTTTTGCGAATTCTGGATACATAGAAGTCCATTCTTCATGTTCACCAGCAGCTGCTGCTTTTAAGTTTTCTTCAGTAGTACCAATTTTATCTACTAATTTAAACCAAATTTTAGCATGTTCTTTTTCATTTGCAGCTGTTTCTTCAAAAATTTTAGCAATCTGAACATAACCATCTTTTTTTGCTTTAGAAGCATAGTACGTATATTTATTACGTGCCTGAGATTCACCAGCAAATGCCGCCCATAAGTTTTGTTCTGTTTTACTGCCTTTTAATTCCATTCAAACCGCTTCCTTTCCAATTTACTTTCTTACTTTTTAAATCTAACTAAAAAAGAATTATTATTAATTAATATTATATACTATTTTTCTTGATAGTCAAGATATTTTCATATATTTAAATATAATTTGTTTCAAAATATATATTGTATACATTTACACTGTTACACTTTTTGTTATATAATAGATGTCATGACTGATATTGAATGTAGCAAATAACAAATTTATTGTTACTAATATTTATGTTTATTTTATGTATATATTTAAAAGTTTAGGAGTGTAATTTTGAAGAACATTATTTACTTGAAAACACAAAGGTGCAAAGGCTGCGGTATTTGTGTAGCTTTTTGTCCCAAAAAAGTTTTGCAATTAGATGTATTAAATCACTGTCAGATTGTCAATGCTGATGCTTGTATAGGCTGTGGACAATGTGAATTACGTTGCCCAGATTATGCTATTTTTGTAGATAAGGAGGAAAATTAATGATTAAATTAATGCAAGGCAATGAAGCGTGCAGTTATGGTGCCTTAGCTGCTGGTGTACGCTTTTTTGCAGGTTATCCAATTACACCATCTACAGAAATCGCTGAAACAATGGCTAAATTATTGCCTAAAATGGGCGGTAAATTCGTTCAAATGGAAGATGAAATCGCTAGTATGGGTGCTGTTTTAGGCGCTTCTCTTGCTGGTGATAAAGTACTAACAGCCACTTCTGGTCCTGGCTTTTCTTTAAAACAGGAATTAATCGGTTATGCTTGTGCTGCTGAAATTCCAGTAGTTATTGCCAATGTACAACGTGTTGGTCCATCAACTGGACAGCCAACATCTCCAGCACAAGGCGATATCATGCAGGCACGTTGGGGAACACATGGCGACCATTCCATCATTGCGCTTTCTCCATGGAGTGTGCGTGAAACTTTTGACGTTACTGTTATGGCGGTAAATTATGCAGAACGCTTCCGTACACCAGTTATTTTATTGATGGATGAAATTGTAGGTCATTTACGTGAAAACATAGATGTTCCTGAGAAAGACGATATAGAAATTTATCCTCGTCGTCAACCAAAGATAGCACCGTCACCAGAATATAAAGCCTATACTCCTGACACTGACTTAGTGCCAAATATTGCTGACTTTGGTAAAGGATATCACATTCATGTAACTGGTCTTATTCATGATGAAACAGGCTTCCCATCAGGTAGCCCAATCGTTACTAAAGAAGTCATTGATAGATTGCATAAAAAAATAGATATTGCTCGTGATGAAATTTGTCATTATGAAGCATATAATATGGAAGATGCACAATATGCAATTGTGAGCTATGGTGGTACAGCTCGTACAGCGTATGAAGCTATGCTCGAAGCTCGCAAAAAAGGTTATAAAGTCGGCATGGTACGTCTTATCACAATTTGGCCATTTGCCGATAAAGTTATTGCAGATTTAGCAGATAAAGTTGATGCTATTTTAGTCCCAGAACTTAACTATGGACAACTTGTACATGAAGTGCAGCGTGCAAGTGAAGGCAAATGCAAAGTAGAATTCTTAGGCAAATACGATACACAGATTTTCACTCCAGCTGAAATTGAAACAGCTATTATTAAAATGTGCGAAGGAGGCAATAATTAATGAAACCTAGAGTTTATGAACAACATTTCCGTCAAAACCGCCTTCCGCATTTATGGTGCCCTGGTTGCGGTAATGGTATTGTAATGAAAGCAATTGTAGAAGCTATCGTCAAGAAAAATCTCGATCCAGATAAAACAGTAATCGTATCCGGTATTGGTTGCTCTTCACGTGCATCTGGTTATATGGATTTTGATACACTTCATACAGCTCATGGTAGAGCTATTCCATTTGCAACAGGTATAAAACTTGCTAGACCTGAACTCAATGTAATTGTAATCACAGGTGATGGCGATTGCATGGCTATCGGTGGCAATCACTTTATTCACGGTGCAAGACGTAATGTAGATTTAACTGTTGTATTATTCAACAACAATATTTACGGTATGACAGGTGGTCAGGCATCACCTACTACTCCGCTTGATAAAAAAGCGACAACTGCTCCATATGGTTGCGTTGATAATCCATTTGACCCATGCAATTTGGCAGCAGCAGCAGGTGCTACATATGTGGCAAGAAGCACAGCTTATCATGTACCACATTTGATCAATATGATAGCTGGCGGTATTGAAAATAAAGGCTTCTCCTTGATTGAAGCTATAGTACAATGTCCAACAGCTTTCGGTCGTAAAAATAAAATGGCAGATCCTGCACAAATGATGATGTGGATGCGTGATAATGCAGTTATGAAGCCAGCTTTTGATAAATTAGCTGATGATAAAAAAGTAGGCAAATTCCCAATTGGTCTATTACATCAACATCAATCTATTGATTATGACCATGCCTATGATAAAGTTATCGAAATAGCTGGAGGTGTTGAAAAATGATGAAACAACTCCGTTTATCTGGTTCAGGCGGTCAGGGCGTTATCACAGCAGCAATTATCTTTGCTGAAGCTGCTGTAAGTGAAGGCAAACAAGCTGTTCAATCTCAGTCTTATGGTCCAGAAGCACGTGGTGGTGCTTCTAAAGCGGAAGTAATTATCTCCGATAATCCGATTTATCATCCTAAAGTTATAAATCCAGATATCGTACTTGCTATGACACAACAAGCAGCTGACAAATATTATGGCGATTTAGACAAAGACAATGGCTTATTAATCGTTGATGAAGACCTTGTACCAAATGCACCAGATTTTCCACATATCATTAAAGTGCCAATCACTAAAATGGCTTCTGAAAAACTCGGCAAATTGTTATTTGCCAATATAGTTGCACTTGGCATCATGGTTAAACTCTCTGGCATTGTTTCGCTTGAAACAGTAAAACAATCTGTGGCACATCGCGTACCACCACATACTGTTGATAAAAATATGCAGGCATTAGAACTCGGTTATAATGCTGTTTAAAATAAAAACTCCCTTTAATTAAAGGGAGTTTTTATTTTTATATAAGTTATTTTCCATTATGCTTTTGAGATAGCTTCTTTCATAGATTTTACATAGTCAACTAAATATGGTGTAGCCTCTTTGCCATATTTATCAATAATACGGATAACAGCACTGCCTACAATGACACCATCAGCAATTTTAGCTATATCATATGCTTGCTGTGGTATTGATATACCAAAACCTACAGCTACTGGTTTATCTGTATATTTACGAATAGTATCTACAATACTTTGTATATCTGTTTTTATTTCTTTTCTAACACCTGTTACACCTAAAGAGGATACGCAATAGATAAAGCCCTGTGCTTCACTAGCTATCATACCTATGCGATTTTCCGAAGTAGGCGCTATCAAAGATATTACTTCTACATCATTTTCATTAGCTGGGGCTAAAATTTCATCTTTTTCTTCAAAAGGTAAATCAGCCACAATAACGCCACTGATATTGCATTGTTTACATCTAGCAAAAAATTTATCTTTGCCATAAACGAATATAGGATTTATATAAGTCATAAATACAAGCGGAATATTCACTTTTCCCTTTAAATTTTCAGCCATATTAAAAATATCATTTGTCGTCATATTGCCACTTAAAGCCACTTTACTAGCCGCTTGAATAACTGTTCCTTCTGCCACTGGGTCAGAAAAAGGTATCCCAATTTCTATCAAATCAGCTCCAGCTTCTGCCATCTTTATAATGAATTTTTCTGTAGCTTCTAAATTCGGATAACCTGCCAATACAAAGGGAATAAATGCTTTCTTATTTTTAAATGCTTCTTCTATCTTAATCATTAATTTTCACTCCTCTATATCTCGCCATAGCTGCTACATCTTTATCTCCTCTACCAGATAAACAAACAATGATGATTTCATCTTTTTTCATCTTCGGTGCAATTTTCATCACTTGTGCTATAGCATGAGCACTTTCAATCGCTGGGATAATTCCTTCTGTTCTTGATAAATATTCAAACGCATCAACTGCTTCATCATCTGTAATCGCTACATATTCAGCTCTACCACTATCATATAAATAAGCATGTTCTGGTCCAATACCTGGATAATCTAAACCTGCTGAAATGGAATATACAGGGGCAATCTGACCGTATTTATCCTGACAAAAATAAGATTTCATACCATGGAAAATACCTTCTGTACCTTTAGAAATAGTGGCTGCATGTTCTTCTGTATCAAGACCTTTTCCGGCTGCTTCACAACCAATCAATCTCACTTGTTTATCAGGAATAAAATTATAAAACATGCCCATAGCATTGCTACCGCCACCAACGCAAGCCATGACTACATCTGGCAATCTCTTTTCCATGTCTAATATCTGTTCACGAGCTTCTCTACTGATGATAGACTGAAAATCACGCACAATAGTTGGAAATGGATGTGGTCCCATAACAGAGCCTAAGACATAATGTGTATCATCAATTCTTGAAGTCCATTCGCGTAAAGCTTCATTTACTGCATCTTTTAGTGTTCTTGTTCCTTTAGTAACACTATGTACTTTTGCTCCTAATAATTCCATGCGATAAACATTTAATGCTTGTCGTTTCGTATCTTCTTCGCCCATGAAGATTTCACATTCCATATTCATAAGTGCTGCCACTGTTGCTGTAGCTACGCCATGTTGACCTGCACCTGTTTCTGCAATTACACGAGTTTTTCCCATGCGTTTTGCCAATAAAATCTGCCCCAAAACATTATTGATTTTATGAGAACCTGTATGATTTAAGTCTTCTCGTTTCAAATAAATCTTTGCTCCACCTAAATCATTTGTCATCTTTTCTGCAAAATATAAAAGTGATGGTCTACCTGTATATTTTCGCTGTAAATCTTCTAATTCTCTGACAAAATCAGGATCATCTTTATATTTTAAATACGCTTCTTCTAATTGATTTACTGCATTCATTAAAGTCTCTGGCATATATTGTCCGCCATATTTACCAAAACGACCTTTTTTATTTATCTTATTTACGTTCATATTTATCCTACCTTTCGCAAAAGTTCACTTATCGTCTTAACTTCATTTTCATCTTTATGATTATCTCTTTCTATGCCACTGCTGATATCCACTATATATGGTTTTGTCGTTCTTATCGCTCTAATGATATTTTGCTTATTTATGCCACCAGCCAAGATAAATTCACCTGTAAAATCCTTAAGTAAATCCCAATTAAAACTCTTTCCTGTACCACCAGCACTATCTTTTACATAAGCATCAAATAAAATCATATCGGCAATACTTTGTTTAGCCCTTTCTATATCAACAATATCTTTTACTTTTATCGCTTGCCAAATCGGTAAATTGAGTTTATTTTTCAATGCTTTGATAAATTCATTATCCTCATCACCATGTAATTGAATGATATCTAAAGGAACTTTCTGAGCTATCTCTTCAATTTGTGCTAACGAAGCATTGACAAAGACACCAACTTTTTTAATTTTTTCATCTAAATTTTTAGCTAAATCATTCGCTATTTGCATACTTACTTGTCGTTTACTTTCAGCAAATATAAAACCTACATAATCTGGAGTATATCTATTTATGATAGCTATATCTTCTCTAGTTTTCATGCCACAAAATTTTACTTTAGGGCTTATTTTCTTTCCATATAATTCCTTAAGTGCTAAGACTTTATCTTTAGCCCTCATAAAAGTTTCACCGATAAGCACTGCTTGTACTTGATGAACTCTTAATTTTTCTATATCATCTTTAGTTTTTATGCCACTTTCAGAAACGAAAATCACATTTTCAGGCACTAAAGACCTTAAATTTAAACTATTTTCTACATCTACAGTGAAATCTTTTAAATTGCGATTATTCACACCGATAATTCTCGCTTGTACTTTCAAGGCTCTTTTTATCTCATTTTCATCATGAGCTTCCACTAAACAAGATAAACCTAATTTTTCAGCTAAGGTAAAAAATCTTTTAATGGTTTCATCATCTAAAATCGCACAAATCAATAAAATCGCTGAAGCTCCCAAGATTTTTGCTTTATAAATCTGATATTCATCGATGATAAAATCCTTACACAATACAGGAATACTGACATTTTGAGCTATTTCTTGTAAATATTTATCTTCACCTAAAAAATAATCTGGCTCTGTAAGTACAGAAATCGCACTCGCTCCTGCTAATTCATATTCTTTAGCGATAGTTAAATAAGGAAAATCTTGAGCAATAATACCTTTTGATGGTGATGCTTTTTTCACTTCACAGATAAAATTTATATCTTGCTTCATCAATGCTTTTTCCAAAGGAAAATCTCTATTTTGAGGCAAAGCTTCTGCTTCTTGTTTTAGCATAGCTAATGATTTTATCTGTTTTTGTTTAGCTATATTGATTTTTCGTTTCTCCACAATTTCATCTAAAATCATTTAACATACCTCATTTGAATATTTGATAAATCGTTCCATCTGATATTTAGCTTTGCCTGTATCTATCGTATCTTTGGCTATATTGATGCCATCTTGTATAGATAAACCATCTTTTGCTAAATAAATACTCATGCCAGCATTTAATAATACTGCATTGCGTTTTGCCCCCAAAGTTCCTGCTAAAATATCCCTTGTGATTTGAGCATTTTCATTTTTATCTCCGCCAACTAATTCAGCTGAATTTGCATATTCCATAGCATAATCTCTAGGATCTAAAGTATATGTCTTTAATTTTTTATCTTTAATTTCACATACTAGCGTTTTATTACAAGCTGTTATCTCATCTAAACCATCATAACCATAGACAACAGCACCTCTTTTTACACCGAGATTAGATAATACTTTCGCTAATGGCTCTACTAATTCTTCTTGATAAACGCCCATCAATTGTCGATTAGCATTTGCAGGATTAGCAAGTGGCCCTAAGATGTTGAATACTGTTCTAATTCCTAGTTCACGTCTAACAGGACTAGCATATTTCATAGAACTATGATACTTCGGAGCAAACATAAAACACATGCCTATTTCATCTAGCATCTTTTCATTCTGCTTAGCATCTAATTCTAATTTAGTGCCTAAAGCTTCTAAACAATCAGCTGCACCACATTTACTAGATACACTGCGATTGCCATGTTTAGCTACTTTTATACCGCTAGCTGAAATTACAAATCCTGCTGTAGTTGAAATATTAAATGTATTTGCTTCGTCTCCACCTGTGCCGACTATTTCAAATAAATCATCTTTATAATCTATGCTTTGAGCTTTTTCTCTCATAACTTGAGCAAAAGCTGTTATTTCGTCTATCGTTTCACCCTTTAATCGCAAAGCAGTCAAAAAACTAGCAATTTGAATATTGCTCGCTGTTCCACTCATAATTTCTTGCATAGAAACTATAGCCTGCTCTGTTGTTAAATCTTGTTTATTGCTTAATTGATGAATTGCTTGTTTTATCATTTTGACCACCTCTTATATCCAGAAAATTTTGAATTAATTTCTTGCCGTTATCACTTAAAATCGATTCAGGATGAAATTGCAATCCATAAATAGGATATCTTCTATGCTCTATCGCCATAATTTCACCATCATCAGTAGTTGCTATTATCTTTAAATCTTCGCCTAAAGTTTCTCTTTTAATCGCTAAAGAATGGTATCTTGCTCCCATAAATTCTTTATCTATGCTCTTAAACAAAGTTGAATTTTCCATTATCTTTAATTTAAAAGCTTTACCATGAACTACTTCTTTAGCATAACTTACAACACTATCAAAAACCTCGGCTATAACTTGATGACCTAAACAAATTCCTAAAATCGGTATCTCACCTTGAAAAACTTTCACGATTTCACTGCAAATTCCAGCTTCACTAGGTTTTCCTGGCCCTGGAGATAGTACAATATGACTTGGATTTAGTTTTTTTATCTGCTCTATATTTAATTCATCATTGCGAATGACTTTTATCTTTGGATTTATTGAGCCAATTAATTGATATAAGTTGTACACAAAACTATCATAATTATCTACTAACAAAATCATATGTTTCCACCTCCTGTGCTTTTGTAATTGCCTCTATCATTGATTGGGCTTTATTTATCGTTTCTTGGTATTCATTTTCAGGTATGCTATCTTTGACTATTCCGCCACCTGGACGAACAAATACTTTACCTTGTTTTGCCACTGCCATTCTTATACCTATGCACATATCCATATTGCCTGCAAAATCGATATATCCCACAGCACCACCATAAATACCTCTTGGGCTTTTCTCTAATTCATGAATGATTTCCATAGCTCGTATTTTTGGCGCACCAGATAATGTTCCTGCTGGCAAAGTAGCTACAATAGCATCTAAAGCATCACAATCATCTTTGATTTTCCCTTTTACTGTAGTTGTTATATGCATCACATGCGAGAAAAACTCTACTTTATGCATATTTTCTACTGTTACTGAATTGAATTTACTGATTTTACCGATATCATTTCTGCCCAAATCCACTAGCATATTATGTTCTGCCAATTCTTTTTCATCACTTAACAATCTTGTTTTTAATAAATCATCTTCTCGTCCATCTTTACCTCTTGGCATCGTGCCAGCTATCGGAAAAGTCTTTAATTCTTTATCCTCTAATTTTATCAATGTTTCTGGTGAAGCCCCTGTCAACTCTATTTGCTTAGAAGTCAAATAAAACATATATGGGGAAGGGTTTATCGTTCTTAAATATACGATAAGCATTTAATAGACTTCCTGAAAAATCTGCTTCTATGCGATTGGAAATGACAGCCTGAAAAATATCGCCTTCTTTGATATAATACTGTGTCTTTTTCACTACATCTATATACTCATCTTTAGTAAATTCTCGTTTAAAATCAGATAATAGTTTCCCTGAAGGTATTTCTTTTTCTTTGCCATAGATGACGAGTTTTGCTAATTTTTCTAAATCATCAATGGCTTTAGCATAATTAGCTTCTAAAGCATCAGTTTTTATATTCACAATTAAAATTATCTTTTTCGTATAATGGTCAAAAGCTATTACCTTATCAAATAACATCAAATCTACATCATTGAAAGAAACTTCATCTTTGTTTACTGTTTCATCTACAAAGTCCAATTTACTTTCTTGATAACGCAGATATTCATAAGCAAAATATCCAACCAATCCACCAGTAAACGACGGTAAATATTCAAATTTAGGGCTTTTATATGCTTTTAAAATCTCTCTAATCTCTATATTTGGATTATCTGTCTTAATTTCTTGTATTTCATTACTACTAGCTTTTTTTATCTTCAATAAATGATTTTTACAACTAATCTCTAAAGAAGGATTAAAACCTAAGAAAGAATATCTGCCCCAATGATATGTATTCTCCACACTTTCAAATAAATACACATTATCACTGATATTTTTCAAGATTTTCAACACTTTAATCGGTGTTGTAAGGTCAGCAAATATCTCTTTACTCACTGGCACTATTTTATATTCTGTTTTTATTGCTTCTAATTCTGCCAGAGTCGGTTTGTACATATTCTAATCCTCCTTTATAAATCTATTTGTAAGTAAATAAAAATACCCGTCCTTGAAAATAATATCAAGGACGGGTATCTATATTTCTATATAATTAAATCATTAAAATTATATATTATACTCTACTCGCGGTACCACCTTGTTTGAGCTAACGCTCCTCTTTGCAGGATACTAACATATCCCTCACAGTTAACGCTTGTGTCGCGTTGCAGAATACTAAGATTATCCCTAATCTGTTGACTGCACCCTCAGTGGTCCATTTAATATGCTGCGTACTATAGGCTCTCAGCTCCCCTACTCTCTGTAAGTGCATTTCATATTTTTATCTCCACCTCATAGGTTTCATTAAGGCAAGTATTAAATTTTTGAATTGATTTGCTCATATTATTGCACATCAATTATTTTTTGTCAATATTAAATTGTAAACTTTACACTATAAAATAAAAGCAATAACCACCGATATTGTTTTATGGTATAATAATTATACAAATTTTCACCCTGGAGTAAATTAATCATGAATGATGATAAATGGCAACGAACCGTTGCTAAACGAAGAAGACAACGTCGCATACAAAATATATTTGCTTGTTTTATAATTTTATTAGTATTATTAATTTTATCGATTATAGGAGGTTATTATTATTACCAACGCACTAATTCTCCTAAATATGCTTTAGAAGAATTGCAAACAGCCTTTGAACATCGTGATATTGATACTATTCATAAATACGTAGATTTAAAAACTTTATTACCACCAAATTATAAGATTTTAACTAATGATATATTTATCAATGACAAAATCTATACGGAAAAAGAACATAGTATTTATCAAACATTCTATGCCCTCATTGAACCCATCATTATTGATGGTACAATTCAGAGCATTGATAAATATATTCAAACTGGAAATTGGCAACGTTTCAATTATGATTCTATGCTTAAAGGTCGTCAGTTAGGTATCGATTATACAGAATTAATCAATCGCTCTTTATTATTCAATATAAGTTTCAAAGAGATAAAATCCATAGAAACTATTGATGATAATTCAGTTATGGCAACGATTTTAGTTGCAGATAAATACACAGATACTAATTTTGATTTAAAATTGAAATTAGTCAAAAATGAAGAAGGCATTTGGCAAGTCAGTGAAGTTACTAATTATCAAGATTATCTAACTATGATATCTAATCTTTATCGCCAAGATATAAATACGTATTTGACTAATACTAAAGCCGATTTAGATAGAAATAATGCTCAATTCAAGCAATTACAAAGCGAATTTATAGTTTTAGCTGAAAACTTCAAAAATAATCCTTCATCAAGTCAAAGAGCATTGTTAAAATCTTTTATTGATAATAAAATAGTGCCAACATATCAAGATTGGTATAATTATCTACAAAGTTATCAAATCCCTACAGGCGCTCGCCATTTACATGAATTGCGCATGGAAAGTACGACATATACTATTCAAGCATGGAAAGCTTATGCTATCGGTATTCAAGATAATAAACCAAAAGATTTAGCTAAGGCTGAGCGATTACATCGAAAAGCTATGGAAACAGAGCAGAAAGTTACTGATACAATTAATAATATGCCTGCTTTATTTATGCCTACAGTTGATTAGTTTTATACTTCGCGTAAGCGAAGCGATTTTTTTGAAAAAATTGCATATAAAAAAGGAGTACAACAATTTGTACTCCTTTTGTTTTTATCTTTGTCAAAATTATTTAGACATAGCTTCTAATAATACTTTGTTTTCTTCTTGAGTCAAAGGATATTTAGAAACACCATTTTCTATAGGTTTTACATATGTGCAAGAATCTTGACGTCCAAAAATAGAAGAGAATATCACACCATTATTTTGATTATCAAGTAAAGCTACAGCATAACTCAAATCGCCACCCATATCAGCAAAAGCACAGAAACGATGTACTGCTACTTTTTGAATGGATTTTGTAAATAAAGATTTCATTTCTGCATAATCTGCATCAATTTTATTATTTTTTACTACAAGTTCATTCATTTGAGCAATATTATCAGCTATAATATCCTCTAAACTTTCACCTGTTGCACCATTTACCAATGAATTATAACGTTTTTTAGCTTTGCTTAATTTTACAAGCATCACTATTGATAAAATTATTAATAAAACTAATAAGACTACGATTACAGTTAAAATAATTGCTAAATTATCTTGAAATATCTGATTTAGCATTGAAAAATCCATAAATATTCCCTCCTAAATTCTGTTAAAAAAGAATTGATTATTCAATAAAGACTATCCTTTTTAACGTGCAACATTATAGCATTCATGTTTTTATTTGTAAAATCAAAACAGCATTTACTAAATGTTAAAATCCTTAATAATTCTCGATTTGTTCATCTGAGGACTTTCTTGTTTTTCCATCAATAATTCAACTAATCTAGCTAAATCATCATCATTATAAAATTCAATTTCTATGCGAGATTTCTTTTTACCTTGCTTTATATTTACATTCGTTCCCAATATTTGTTTTAAGCGCTCTTGCACATCATTTAAATACATCTTAGCTTCTTTTACTTGTTCAATCTGCTCGATGACATTATCACCTGCTAAAACTTTTTTGACTAATGCTTCAGCTTTTCTAGCAGATAATTCTCTTTCAATTATCAAATTAGCTAATTTTACTTGAAGCTTTTCATCTTCTATCGCTAAAAGCGGTTTTGCCTGCCCCATATTGAGTTTATTATCTTGCAATAAGCACTGTGCTTCTTTTGCTAAATTTAATAAGCGTACAAAATTCGCTATATGCGAACGACTTTTTCCCACTTTTTGCGCTACTTCTTCTTGTTTTAAATTAAATTTATGTAATAACAACTGATATGCATTTGCTTCTTCAATAACATTTAAATTACTGCGTTGGAGATTTTCAATTAAAGCTATTTGTGCTACCTTATCATCATCATAATCTTTTAAGATAATTGGCACTTTATCTAATCCTGCCATTTTAGCTGCACGAAGACGTCTTTCTCCTGCAATCAATTCAAATTCATCATTATCATTTATACGCACAATTAGAGGCTCAATTATGCCATATTCTTTTATCGATTTTGCTAGTTGAGCTAATTGCTCCATATCAAACTCCTTTCTTGGTTGAAATGGGTTTGGTAAAATTTCATCAATATTTAAAAATTCCATGTATTTCTCCTTTAAAATATTATAATAATTATTTTAACTTATTACTTTTATAAATTCATTATAATTTAAAACTATAATCAATCATAAAAAATTAATTTAACTAATAACAGTATAATTATACTAAAATTTATGATAAAATTCTTTTCTAGATATAATTATAAACACAAAACATTAAGGGAGATTTTACCATGCCTAAATATAATGCTGCTTTAATGTCCATTGACCCTAGTGAAACTAGACGTTATGCTGGACTCAATAAAGCTCCTAATTTCAATAAAAAAACTATTTTAGAAGCATGTCGTGAAGTCTTATATATTTCTGAACCTAAAGGAATTTGGGAAGTATATGACTATGACGCTAAAAATGGCATTGTACTTGCAGATAAACCCTTTAAATTAGAAGGGAAAAAAGTAACTAAACATCTTTGTCGAGCTACAAAAGTTGCCATCATCGCTGTTACAATCGGCGAAACTGTTGAAGAAGAAATCTCCCGTCGTTTCAAAGATGGAGAATACACGCTAGCTGTTTTGATGGACGCTGCTGCAACTACAGCTGTTGAACATGTTGCTGATGGTATCGAACAAGCCATTGACCAAAAATTCAATATGCAAGGATTAGTTCGTCGTTGGCGATTTAGCCCAGGATATGGAGATTGGCCTATACAGGCACAACCTGAAATGCTCCGCTTAGCTAAAGCTCATGAAATAGGTATTAGCCTAACTTCATCATTAATGCTTACACCGCGAAAATCTGTTACTGCAATCATTGGACTTATACCTAAAACACAAGATGTCGAACCTGAAAAACAATCTTGTAAATACTGTCCAAATCCTAATTGCAATTTCCGCATAAAACCATTTGACCCTGAATTATTAAATAAAAATTCATGATGATAAACAAATACATTTTATCTTTTTGGCTTAATAAAAATTTCTAGGAGGTATCTTCTATGATACATATATTTGATGGTGCTACTGGCACTATGTTACAAAAATCTGTATTAAAACCAGGAATGTGCCCTGAATTATTAAATATCGAAGCACCTGAAGCTATTCAAAATGTTCATCGTGCTTATGTAGAAGCAGGCTCAAATATTGTTGAAACAAATACATTTGGTGCATCTCGCATCAAATTAAATGAATATAACTTAGGCGATAAAGTAGAAGCAATAAATATCGCTGCTGTAAAAAATGCCAAAATCGCCACTGCTGGCAAAGCAAAAGTAGCTGGTTCTATGGGCCCTACTGGTGCTTTTATTGAGCCTTTAGGCGAATTGACTTTCGATGAAGTTTATGCAAATTATTATGAACAAGCTAAAATTTTAGCTGACGCAGGTGTTGATTATATCCTCATTGAAACTTGTATTGAAATCCAAGAAATGCGTGCTGCCCTTCTCGCTGCTAAAGATGCTTGCAATTTACCAGTAATCTGTCAATTATCCTTCAGTGAAGATGGCAGAACTGTAACAGGTACAGACCCACAATCAGCTGCCATTATCTTAGAAGCTATGGGCGCAGATATCATCGGTGCCAACTGCTCTTTAGGCCCTGAACAATTAGTTCCTATCATAAAAGAATTAGCCGATAATTGTTCTTGCCCTATCAGTGTACAAGCAAATGCAGGTATGCCACATTTAGAAAATGGTCAAACCATCTTCCCACTCACTCCAGAAGATATGGCTAAATGGGCACCAAAACTTGTAGAAGCTGGTGCAACTTATATCGGTGGTTGCTGTGGAACAACTCCTGCTCATATCAAAGCGATCAAAGAAGCTTTAGCTAATGTTTCAGAACCTATCCGCAAAGCACCAAATCCTAATCTTGCCCTTGCTAGCCGTTCTAAAACTGTATTTATTGGCAAAGATTTACCTACAAGATTAATCGGCGAACGCATCAATCCTACTGGTCGTAAAAAATTAGCCGAAGAAATAAAAAATGGTTCATTTATCTCTGTAAAACGTGAAGCTATCGAACAAACTCAAGCTGGTGCTCAAATTCTTGATGTAAATATGGGTGTTGCTGGAATTGACCAAGCAAAAGCTATGCACAAAGCTATCACTGAAATCTCTCAACTTGTAAATACACCACTTGCCATTGATACAAGCGATGCTAAAGCATTAGAAGCAGGGTTAAAAGCATATCCTGGTAGAGCACTCATCAATTCTGTAAGTGCAGAGCCTGATAGATTAAAATATTTTATACCATTAGCTAAAAGATATGGTGCTGCAATCTTATGCTTGCCATTATCTGATGAAGGTATTCCTAAAACAGCTAAAGAACGTCTTGCACTAGCTCAAAAAATAATCGCTGAAGCTAAAGCTCATGGCTTAAAAGATAACGACTTTTTACTTGATGCGCTTGTAATGACTATAGCTGCCGATAAAAATGCTTGTAATGAAGTATTAAACACTTTAAAACTTTACCGCGAACATATTGGTGCTCCTTCCACTATGGGGCTTAGCAATATATCCTTTGGTCTTCCAAATCGACCACTTATCAATAGCACATTCTTCACTATGTGTTTAGCAATGGGATTAGATGCTCCAATCATGAACCCTTATGATGACTCTATGCAAAATGCCTTGAGTGCTTCTAATGCTCTTTTAGCTAAAGACCCTAATGGTCGCGATTATAGTCTTAATCATTCCGGTCAAAATATCCCTGTAGCTAAAACTAAAAATTCAGTATCTAGCGGTGATATCATTGAAGATATCAAATCTGCTATAATTAGTGGTGAAAAAGAATCCATTGCTCAAATGGTAGAACAAGCTTTAAATGAAGGACATAAACCAAATGAAATTACAGATAAAGCTTTAAGCGCAGCAATGAATGTCGTTGGCAAAGATTTCGGTGCGAAAAAAATCTTTTTACCACAAGTTATGTTATCCGCTGAAGCAATGCGTGAAGCTTTCATCAAAATCAAAGAACGTATTCCAGCTGATAGCGTAAGTAATAAAGGTACTATCGTCATTGCCACTGTAAAAGGCGATATCCATGATTTAGGTAAAAATATCGTATCTGCACTTTTAGAAAATAACGGTTTTAAAGTTATCGATTTAGGTAAAGATATTGATAAAGAAGAAATCATTAAGGCAGCTATAGATAATAAAGCCGATATGATCGGTCTATGCTCCTTGATGACAACTACTATTACACAGATAGATGAAGTCATCGCTGAATTAAATAAAAGCGATTATTCCACAAAAGTCATGATCGGTGGCGCTGTAGTAACTCAAGAATATGCTGATAATGTCGGCGCTGATGCTTATGCTCCTGATGGCGTTGAAGCTGTAGAAATCGCTAAAAAACTTATTAATAAATAAAATTGAGGATAAATTTATGCAATATAAATATCATAATATTATTTTTGATTTAGACGGAACATTGATTAATTCTGGGCCTGGTATTATTCATGCTGTACAATATGCTTTAAAAAAATATGGCATAAATGAAACAAATATGACGGTTTTAAAAAGTTTTGTAGGTCCGCCATTAAATCAGCAATTTATCAATTGCTATAATTTTAGTCATGAACAAAGTCTTGAGGCTGTAAAATATTTTCGAGAATATTATACAGATAAAGGTATTTTAGAAAATGAAGTATATGAGCAAATACCTGAATTATTAAAGACTTTAGCTGAAAATGGTTTAAAATTATTGATTGCTTCTTCTAAACCTGAAAAATTTGTAAAAAATATTTTAAGTCAACATGATTTACTAAAATATTTTGCTTTTGCTGGCGGTAGCTTATTTGATGGCAGTCGTATAAATAAAGATGATGTATTAGCTTATGTTTTAAAACAAATGCAAATTACAGATTTAAACGATTGCATAATGGTAGGTGACCGTAAATACGATGTCATTGGCGCAAAGAAATTTAATTTAAAATGTGTTGGTGTAACGTATGGATATGGCAGTCTTGAGGAATTAAAAGATATTAATGCCGATTTTATTATTGATAAACCTTTAGAATTATTGAGTATTATCAAATAAAAATTGCAGAGCGTAAGCTCTGCAATTTTTTTATTTTTCTTGTACAAATACAAAATTTTCTTTTATAAATTCCACAAATTTACGTGAAGCTAGTGACATTGTATCCCAATTTTGCCATGCTAAAGCTACATTGCGTTCAGGGTGTTCTTTTATTGGTCGAATAGCTAAGCCATCTTCAAATCCATTTAAAACTAAACTATACATTGCAGATATCCCTAAGCCTTGTTTTACCATAGCTAAAATTGAATAATCATCATAAACTTTATATTCAATCTGTGGCTCTAATTTATAATCAGCAAAAGCATGCATAATCACACTATGGCGACCTTCATCTAATAAAATAAAAGATTCTTTGGCTAATTGGTCTAAAGATATAATCGGTAAATTAGCTAATTTATGATGTTTAGGCAATACTGCCATCATTTCATCTCTATATAAAAATTCCATATTGATTCCTGAAACTACATCACTATTTACAAAACCAAAATCAATTTCTCCATGTAAAATCCATTTCTTTATGCTTGTATATTCACCTTGTTTTAAAACAAAATTGACTGTAGGATATAATGATTTAAAACTTTTCATCAATTGCGGTAAAATATTTCTGCTCACACTAGTAAAAGTGCCAATACGTATAACGCTATGCTCTAAACCCTTCATTTCCTGTTGCCTTTGTTTCAATGAAAGTTCAGCATGAAAAATTGCCTGTATATACGGATAAAAAGATTTACCATCATCTGTTAATGTTATGCCTTCTTTTTTCCTATCTATCAAGATGGTTCCTAATTCTTGTTCTAACGCCTTTATACTTTGACTAATCGCACTTTGCGAATAGCCCACTTCTTTTGCTACCTTGGTAAAATTTCCATTTTCTATGACTTTACAAAAAATCCCATAACGCGAAACCATATGCATTCGCTCTCCCATTAGTTTTACTTATGTAGTTATTATAAATATTCGTTTTCCTAATGTAAATATAACTGCTATAATATTTATACAAAATACATATTTAAAAATAAAATACAAAATGGAGGAAATCGCTATGAATGAATTAGATATTGCTGACGATGTTTATCCAGTAGACAATATCTCTGTAAAAAAACAAGCTTTTAAAGATGGTATACGTGATGGTTTTCCTATTGCTCTTGGTTATTTAGCAGTTTCCTTCTCTTTGGGAATCACTGCTAAAAATGCAGGACTGACAGCATTTCAAGGTTTTTTAACAAGCTTTCTTGTAAATGCTTCCGCTGGTGAATATGCTGGCTTTACTTCTATTGCTACAATGGCAACATATATAGAAGTATTTCTCGTTATCTTAATCGCTAATTCTCGTTATTTGATTATGAGTTGTGCTTTAAGTCAAAAATTATCGCCAGATATTCCATGGTATCAACGCATTTTAATCGGCTTTGATATCACAGATGAATTATTTGCCATTTCTATTGCTAGACCTAATTATCTAAATCCTTTCTATTACTTTGGTGCTATGTTCATCACTATGCCATGTTGGGCTGGTGGTACAGCTCTTGGAATTGTTGTAGGTAATTTATTGCCAATTCAATTGATAAGTGCTTTTAGTGTAGCATTATACGGCATGTTTTTAGCCGTTATCATTCCACCTGCACGAAAAAATAAAGTAATCGGTGTATTTGTTATCATCAGCTTTATTGCTAGCTACTTATCCACTTACCTTCCTTATATATCTGAATTATCAAGTGCTACACGTATCATTATTTTAACTATAGTATTATCTTTGATTGCTAGCATCTTATATCCAGTAAAAACAAAGGATGGTGAAGAAAATGTCTGAGGTATATATATACATTTTAGTCATGGCTTTAACTAGTTTTGCTATTCGTGTTTTGCCACTAACTTTAATTCAAACAGAAATAAAAAATCCACTGATAAAATCTTTTCTTTACTATGTTCCTTATATCACATTAGCAGTTATGACTTTTCCTGCAATTATACAGGTAACACAAACACCACTTTCTGGAGCTATTGCTCTTGTCATTGGTATTGCACTTTCTTGGTTTGGTGCTAATTTATTCCAAGTAGCCTCATCTTGTTGTTTATCTGTATTTGTTGTAGAACTTTTACTTTTATAAAAAATCTTTACTATGAAAAAGGCATCTTAATAAATTATTAAGATGCCTTTTTTTATTTTTTTGTAGTTATAATTTTTACAATATATGCTACTTCATCATCACTTATTTTTATATTATAATCTTGCTCTATATCTTTTAAAGCTATTATTATTTTATCAAATAAAAGTTTTTCTTTTTCTTTGTATAAATCTAAATTATTATATTTTATATCAATTTTACTTAAACATCTATCTAACATACATCCCATATGAATCATTAAGTCTAGTACATATTCTTCATTTTTCGGATTATATTCTATTTTTTCTATAAACTTCCTAATTTTAGTTATAGCATATTTAGGATTTATAAATTTAACATATTTTTCCAATAAATCTTTAGCTGTTTCAAAAATAGTATAATTTGCTTTATTTTCAGGTAACATAAATATACCATTAATATTTCCATCTAATAAATGAAAGAATACTTGTTGTATTTCAGATTGCATTAATTGATTTATTGGAAAAAATGGGATTGGTAAAATAGGATCAATTGTTCCAACAACTGCTAAAATATAATACCTATCTTGCATTTTTTTAAATACATCTTTTGCATTTTCTAAATCAACAGGAATAATTTTTATCTTATCAGCATAATATTTATCAATTAATTCTTCTAAGATATTTTTAGCAATTATACTACTACCTTTGCCTGTTGCACAAACTGATAAAATAGCTAATTCTTTCTTTTTAGCAACAACAATTTTATTACAATTATCCTCAACAAACTTTGCCTGTTCATATACATTATCTATATCTTCCATATCATATAAAACATGTCTTAACATTTCTAAAGCTATTGGTGTTGAGACATTTTTTACCACTTTAGTTTTTATACCTGTTTCAGATGTTAATTTCTTATCAAAATCTAATAAAGATCCCATATCTGCCAATATTATAATACCTTTACCCTTATTTATAGCTAATGCCATTGATTTTAATTTTTTATATGTTTCATCAATACTTTGGGATAATGGCATATCTATTGCTTTCATCATATTAGTATTTAGCAACATATTACAGGTATTAGCAATACTTGTAGCTGTTGAATCTCCATGACATATTATAATTATTCCTATTTTATTATTATCCGATATCTCCACTCTACTATGAAATAATAATAATGCTAAAAATCCTTTTTCACTTTCTGGAACAATTATTCCAAATTTATTACTAATTTTTTTCACTAAATCATTTGCTACACTAAATTCTTCTGGATGTTCTTTTTTTATCTTAAATAAATGTTGATTACTACTTACATTATTCTCTTCTACTCTCTTTATTAATTCTTGAATATGTAATGATAAACTAAATAAAAAATGATTAGAAAAATTAACTTGTAATTTTTCTCTTGCGTATTCTATAAACTGCATTGTTGCTAATACAATATCTTTAGATACTAATTTATAAAGATTATTTAAATTAGAATTTGTATTATTAAAATGTTTACTTACACTACATAAATAATTATCAATATCAGTTTTTAATACATCTGTTATATTTTCTAGAGCTACTCCCTTTTGTTTTAAACTATCTAATTTCTTAGTTATAATTTCATATATATCATTTGTTTCTTCATATTCTATATTTTTACTATTAGGTCTAATAACTATATCTTCAGAAAACATATTTAAATAACTTGTAATTGATTTATCTAACTTTAAATAATTCAATAATACATCTCTAATTTCTTTATTTAACATTTGATATCCAACATATATTCGTTGATTATTTTGTAAATATTGTAAAAAAGCATTTGCACATAAAAGTTTTATTTCTGACCTTAATTGTCCAATATTACCTCCAATGAAATCAAATAATGCTAAAGCTTTTAAAACTTCTGGTGCTATTAATATTTCTTGTTGTAAATTTATTGCTTCAAAACGGAAAAATTGTTCTATAAGTTCTATTTTTTCCGCTATAGGTTTATCTTTATATCTTGGTAAAATTATATTTACTGGAACACGTCTAATAAATGTATTTAATAATGTAGTAGATGGATCTTCTGTAGTTGCTGCTATTATTAAAACATTACTTTTTCTTTTACTTCCATCTCCTAATCTATTATATTCACCTTTGTCCATAAGATAAAATAACATTTCTTGTCCATCTGGTGGTAATCTATGTACTTCATCTAAAAATAAAATTCCTCCATTAGCTTTTTCTACTAATCCTATTTTATCTGTATCAGCACCAGTAAATGCACCTTTCACATGTCCGAACAACTGCGATAATAATAACTGAGGATTATTAAAATAATCTGCACAATTAAAGGTTACAAAAGGATAATCTTTATTTTCTTTATTATTCATCAACAATCCATATGCATGCATAGCTTGAGCAAATGTTGTTTTCCCTACTCCACTTTCCCCTAATAATAGCGTATGTAATCCTTTAGGCGGATATACAATTGCTGCTTTTGCCTGTCTAACTTGTGATAGTAAACTACTATTATATCCTAATAACATTTCAAATGGATCATTTATAGATGTATTTAATATATATTCCCTTAATTCATTAAAAGTATATATATTTTTTATTGGTACATTATATTTTTTATTCATTTCATTTAATATTTCTTTATCTATAAATGTAACTGGTCTACTATTAATTTTTACTAATTTACCATTCTTACACAATAGATTTAATATACTACTAGCATTATTACGTAAAATACCATATTCATTTTGTATCTCTAATGCTGTTATACCTAAATTTTTACCATCTTTTAAACCCTTTATAAAAACCTCAACCTTACAATTGCGTTTTATAAAATCTAAAATATCATTTGCTTGACTCATCTTATACTCCTTATTTATTAGAATTTTTATAAAAAAGATAATATATACACTATTCATTTTATAATATATACACTAGCATAAAAATTATAATTTGTGTATATATTTTTTTATCTTTATATATTATTAATATACATTTTTAATATACATTAAGTTGGCACAGAAATTGCATTATAAATATTACAAAAATATATTTTAAGGAGGTGCTTGTTATGTCTACTTCTATGTTACATGAAGATTTAATATTTTTAAATTATAAAACTACTAACTTTAAAAATTTGATCGAAGAATTATCTCATATTTTATATAAAAAAGGTTATGTAAAAGAAAGTTATACTTCTGCTATTTTAGAAAGGGAAAAACAATTTCCTACTGGATTAAAAACACCTGGTATTAATATTGCTATGCCTCATACGTATCCAGAACATGTAATAAAACCTGCTATTTTAGTAGCTACTCTAGAAAATCCTATTGATTTTCATGAAATGGGTAATAGTTCTAATACTGTTCCAGCAAAATTAATTTTTATGTTAGCAGTTACAGATCCTAAAGGACATTTAGAAATATTAAGTAAGTTAATGTCTATATTTTCTCAAGAAGATAAACTTATTGATCTATATAATTCTACTCAAGCCAAAGAAATTATAGACAAATTAAATAAAGTTTTAAATTAAAAGGAGTTTGATTATCATGAAAAGAATTTTTGTAGCTTGCGGTTCTGGTGTTGCAACAAGTCAAACAGTTGCTTCTAAAATTCAATCTATGTGTGAAGATGAAGGATTAGATGTTTCTGTTGAAGCTGTAGATATTAAATCTTTAGAAAGTATTATTGATCAGTGTGACATTTATGTTTCAATTGTTTCTGACAATGCTGATGAATGGGATGTTCCAACTATTAAAGGTATTCCATTCTTAACAGGTGTAGGTATGGACGAAGAATTTGAAAAATTAAAAGAATTAATTGAAGCATAAAAAAAAGCGGACTCTATGATATAAAACACCATAGAGTCCAAAAAAATATATATTGCACGACTATTATAACATAAAAATAATTCATTACAAAACTACAATCAAAGGAGGAAAACTGTATGTTTAATGATATATTAAATTATATTCTTGGCCTTGGAGCCGCTATATTTTTACCTATAATAATGATTATACTTGGTTTATGTGTAAAGATGAAATTAAAAAAAGCTATTATGGCAGGTCTTACATTAGGTATTGCTTTTACTGGTATGAATGTTGTTTTAGGCTTTATGTTTAGTAGTATTAGTCCTGCCGCTCAAGCGCTCGTAGAACGTACTGGATTAGAACTAACTGCTATTGATGTTGGTTGGTCCCCAATAGCTGCTATTGCTTGGGCATGGCCATTTGCTCTTTTTATGTTTCCTCTACAAATTGGTATTAACTTAGTTATGCTTGCTTTAAAATTAACAAATTGTTTAAATGTCGATTTATGGAATGTCTGGGGAAAAATATTAACTGCTACTTTAGTTGCTTATATTACTGGAAATATTGCCTTCGGTTTTATTGCTGGCGCAATTCAAATAATCTTAGAATTAATTAGTGGTGATTTAATTCAAAAAAGATGTTATGAAGCTACTAAAATTCCTGGTGTTACTTGTACTCATCCAATGTTTTTACAAGGTCCTATTTTATTTTTAATTAATCGCATTCTAGATTTTATTCCTGGTATCAATAAAGTTAACATTGATGCTAATGAATTAAAAAAACGTATTGGTATATTTGGTGAAAATAGTGTAATGGGATTCATTGTTGGTGGATTAATCGCATTTTTAGGTGGTTATGCTATTAAAGAAATTTTAATTACAGCAATGTCTGTTGCAACTGCAATGATTTTATTCCCAATGGTAGCAAAACTTTTCATGCAAGCACTTGCCCCTATTGCTGACGCTGCTGGTGCCTTTATGAAAAGTAAATTCAAAGGCCGTGATTTTTATGTTGGTTTAGATTGGCCATTTATGGCTGGCTGTTCTGAAGTCTGGGTTATTGCTATTGTATTGGTTCCCATTGAATTAATTCTTGCTGTTGTTTTAAGCCAATTAGGTTTAAATACATTAATTCCACTAGCTTCTATTATCAACGTTGTTTTAACACCACCAGCTATGATTATTGCTAGAAAAAATCTTGTTCGCATGTTTTTAATTTCTATTATTGCTACTCCATCTTATTTAATTGCTGCTACTCAGTTTGCACCACAAATTACAAAGATGGCTGCTGATACTAATACACTTCATGCTGAAGCAGGTCAATTCATATCTTGGATGCAAGTTGAAGCTCCTGAGTTTAGATGGTCTATCGTACATGCATTTAATGGCGATTTAACTGGTATTATTGGAATTATTATCTTTGCTATTTTATTTGCTTGGTATTTCCTAAGCATGAAAAAAAGCAATGCTCAAGATAGTGCTAAATAAATAAATTACTTAAAATATTAAATTTGAAAGGTTGTATAAATATGTTAGAAGAATTAAAAAAACAAGTTGTAAAATATGCTCTTCAAGCTGATAGAAGTGGTTTATGTAAACATAGATCTGGTAATTTTAGCGTTCGTGATCCTAAAACAGGATATGTATGTATTACTCCTACTGGAATGGATAGAGAAGAAATGACCTATCATGATGTTGTTGTTATAGATCTAGATGCTAATGTTATTGAAGCAGAAACTGCTCAACGTAGACCGACTAGTGAAAGTTTAATGCATTTGGAAGTATATAAACAACATCCTGATATCAATGCCGTAGCTCATACTCATTCAAAATATGCTACTGCTTTTGCTGTTCTAAAAAAACCTTTACCTGCCGTTGTTTATGAAATCTTAGGTCTTGGTTGTAAAGAAGGAATTGTTCCTGTTGCTGATTTTGGTAGACCAGGAACACCAGAACTAGCTATTAACACTGTAAAAGCTTTAGAAAAATCAGATGTTGCTTTAATGCAAGCACATGGTGTAATCGCTATTGATAAAGATTTAAAAGAAGCTCTCTTAAAAGCTAGTTATGTAGAAGAATTAGCTGAAATTTATTATCATACTCTTGTTATTAACAATGGTAATGAACCTCCTTATGTATCAGATAGTGAACTTCAAAAATGGGAATATCCTAAAGAAATTAAACTATTGGATTCATTAACTAGAACATCTTCAAAATAAAACTATAATAAGGAGGATATATTATGAAAAAATTAATTAATAAACCAGAAGACTTTGCTCGTGAAACAATAGAAGGAATTGTCTTAGCTCATCCAGAATCCTTAAAAATGGTAAATAATAGTTGGCACTGTTTAGTTCGTGCAGACGAAAAAAAAGAAGGAAAAGTAGCTATTGCTACTGGTGGTGGTTCTGGTCATCTCCCAGTATTTTTAGGATATGTTGGTTATGGTCTTGCTGACGGAGTAACTGTTGGTAATGTATTTGCTTCTCCAAGCGCAGAAGCTATGCATGAAGTTGATAAAGCTATTAATTCTGGTGCTGGTGTATTACATTTATATGGTCGTTATGGTGGCGATATTATGAATTTTGGTATGGCTTCTGATTTAGATGAAATGGAAGACATTCCTGTAAAAGAAGTATTAGTAACCGATGATATTGCTTCTGCACCTAAGGGTAGTGAAAATAAACGTCGTGGAGTTGCAGGTTTAGTATTTGCCTATAAATGTGCTGGTGCAGCTGCCGAAAAAATGTATAACTTAGACGAAGTTGCTCGTATAGCTCAAAAAACTGTTGATAATACAAGAACAATGGGCGTTGCTCTTACACCTTGTATTGTTCCAGAAGCTGGTAAAGCTACTTTCAGTATTCCTGAAGATGAAATGGAAATCGGTATGGGTATACATGGGGAACCAGGTATTCATCGTACTAAATTAATGAAAATTGATGATGTTGTTAGTAATATTATGGAAAAAATCCTTGAAGATCTACCATTTGAAGATGGTTGTGAAGTTGCTGTTTTAGTAAATGGTCTAGGTGGTACACCAAAAGAAGAATTATATCTTGCTTATCGTAAACTTTATCAAATCTTATCTGACAAAAATATTTCTATACATCGTAAATATATTGGTGAATATGCTACTTCTCTTGAAATGGCAGGAATGTCTATATCTTTATTAAAATTAGATGATGAATTAAAAGAAATGATTGATGCTCCTTGCTATTCTCCATTTTTTGAACAAAATCATTAATAAAGGAGGATTTTCTTATGGAAACTATTAATAAACTCAAATTAAAGGAAATTCTTGGTAATATTTTGGAGTCTATGCAAGATGCTAAAGATGAATTAATTGCTCTTGATGGTGCTATGGGCGATGGAGATTTAGGTCTTACTATGTGCAAAGGATTTGAAGCAATTTATCAAGAAATTGATATACTAGAAGAAACTGATATGGGGAAATTAATGATGAAATTAGGAATGAAAATGAATTCTGTAGTTCCTTCCACAATGGGAACATTAATTTCTACTTGTTTCGTAAAATCTGCACCAAAAGCCAAAGGCAAATCTGAATTAAATCTAACAGATTTAGTAAAAATGGGCAAAGCTGCTGTTGATGGTGTTATGCAACGTGGTGGTAGTAAAATTGGTGATAAAACTATGCTAGATGCTTTAGCTCCAGCAATTAATGCCTTAGAACAATCATTATCTGAAAATAAAACATTAGCTGAAGCTCAACAAGCTGCATATCAAGCATCAATAGAAGGTGTAGAAAAAACAAAAACTTTAAAATCTGTTCATGGTAGAGCTGCTTATTATAATGAACAATCTATAGGCAAGCAAGATCCTGGAGCTACTGCTGTTATGTATATTTTCCGTGGTATTGCTAAATCATTTTAAAACCTTTTCTTCTAAAAAAAGTCTAGAAATAACTTATATAAGTTATTTCTAGACTTTCTTATTTTTCTTATTATAAAGAAATCACTTCTGCTAAATGTCTTAAATCTTCTGGGTATTCTTTTTTATTAGTGATTGCATCACGTAAATCAATGCAAACAATATTTCCACGTTGCATACCGAAAACAATATTATGAAGTCCCGAAACAGCTGCAAGTGTTGCTTGTTCACCTAATACACTTGCAAATACACGGTCATTAGCTGTTGGTGAACCACCACGTTGAACTAAACCTAAAACAGTCAAGCGTGTAGAAATTCCTGTTCTAGCTTCTAATTCTTTTACTAACTCTTGCATATTGCCAGTACCTTCAGAAGCCAAAATTACTAAATAAGATTTACCACCATCATGTAATTTTTGTACTTTATTGATGATTTTTTCCTTATCAAATTCTTCTTCTGGTACTATAACCATATTTCCGCCACCAGCAACGGCTGAATATGTAGCAAGCCAACCGCATTTATTGCCCATTACTTCAATAATAAATGTACGACGATGTGCTTTTGCAGTATCACGAATTTCGTTGATTGCCTGTAAAATAGTATTTACAGCTGTATCTGTACCAATAGCATAATCTGTTCCCCAGATATCATTTTCAATAGTAGCTGGAATACCAATTACAGAAAATCCTGTTTCACGTTCAAATTCTTCTGCTCCACGTAAGCTACCATCACCACCGATGACAATCAAAGCATCAATATTATGTTTTTTTAGATTTTCATAAGCTAATTGACGACCTTCTTTTGTACGGAAACGCTTACAAAAACTTGTACCTAAGAAAGTACCACCACGCTGAATAATATCGGCTACAGATATAGAAGTTAATTCTTCCATATTATCATCAACTAAGCCTCTATATCCATCATAAACGCCCCATATACGCACGTTATTATTAATTGCAGTTCTCACTACAGCTCTAATAGCCGCATTCATTCCTGGTGCATCTGTACCACTTGTCAATACAGCAATATTTTCTACTGACATAAAAAAACCTCCTCAAAATTTAAAAGCATTTATATATTTTATTCGCTAAATAATAACTAATATCCTTGTAAAAATCCCTAAAAAAACAAAATCTCCAAATATTATTACTTAGCTTGACAACTCATACTTTAAAATGATAAATTTTAGTTAACAATCTGTGTAACTGACGGAAGTGGAATTAACCACATGAAGCACAGATTTATATAGCCGACCGTCTGGGCAACAAAATTTAATAGTATTATATTTATTTTACAGGAGGAATATCGTAAATGAATTCTATGGAATTAAAATACGGATGTAACCCTAATCAAAAACCTGCTCGCGTTTTTATGAAAGATGGACAAGATTTACCATTCACAGTTTTAAATGGACGTCCAGGTTATATTAATCTTTTAGATGCCTTTAACAGTTGGCAATTAGTTCGTGAATTAAGAGAAGCTACAGGTCTTCCAGCTGCTGCATCTTTTAAACATGTAAGCCCTGCTGGTGCAGCTGTTGCTGTTCCTTTATCTGAAACATTGAAAAAAATGTATTTCGTTGAAGGTATTGAACTCACACCTATGGCTACAGCATATATTCGCGCTCGTGGTGCTGACCGCATGTCTTCTTATGGAGATTTTGCTGCACTTTCCGATGAATGTGATGCTGCTACAGCTCGTTTCTTAGCTCGTGAAGTATCCGATGGTGTTATTGCTCCATCTTACAGTGCTGAAGCTTTAGAAATCTTAAAAACAAAACGTAAAGGTAACTATCTTGTAATTCAGATGAACCCTGATTACAAAGCACCTGAACTTGAAACAAAAGAAGTCTTTGGCGTTACTTTTGAACAAAAACGCAATGATATTAAAATCACTGAAGAATTATTCAATAACATTCCTACAAAAAATAAAAATATCACAGATGAAGCAAAACGTGATTTACTTATCGCTTTAATCACATTGAAATACACTCAATCCAATTCCGTATGCTATGCTAAAGATGGACAAGCTATCGGTATCGGTGCAGGTCAGCAATCCCGTGTACATTGTACTCGTCTTGCTGGTAATAAAGCAGATATCTGGCATTTACGTCAAGCACCTCAAGTATTAAACTTACCATTCAAACCAGATGTTCGCCGTCCAGACCGCGATAATGCAATTGATGTATATATCTCTGATGAATATATGGATTTACTCGGTGGCGACGATTGGAAACGCGTATTCACTGAAAAACCACCAGTATTCACTAAAGAAGAAAAAGATGCTTGGCTTGCTCAAGTAAAAGGCGTAGCTCTTGGCTCTGATGCATTCTTCCCATTCGGCGATAACATTGAACGTGCTCATAAATCCGGCGTAGAATTTGTCGCTCAAAGCGGTGGTTCTATCCGTGATGATAATGTTATTGAAACTTGTGATAAATACAATATGGCAATGGCATTCGTTGGAATTCGTTTATTCCATCATTAATTTCTATAAATAGAATTGTAATGAATATTAATCTTTTTTATTCAATATGTATTTTAATTTTAATAAGTATTTTTTGTATATTTTTTCTTAAATTATATAAAAAAACAAACTCATTAAAAATATATTTGATTTTACTTACACTTATTAGTCTAAATTTATATTATTCTAGTCATTCACCAATTACACCTTATCCAGATACATTACCAATAAAAGAAACTATTCACATGACTGATAAAGAAATTGTTTATACTATTGTTAAACAAGAACTATCTTATCATAAAAATAAAAGTCTTTTTGCTAATGGTAAAATCTTTGATTATAAAGATATCTCTGTATATAGTGTACCTAATGAATCAACTATATATTCTGTAGTATTTTCTATTCAGTCAGGTGATGACGATTTTTGGTTGCCTGGTAATGGGACTAAACAAGAAAATAATTGGATTATTAATAAATCAAATTATATGCAACTTATTAAAGAAAAAGATTATTATCGTCTTATTTCTATAGGGACAGGATTATAAAAATGGCACTAACTATGTTAGTGCCATTTTTTTATTTATAATACTTATCTTTATATAAATCTACATTCATTTTATACATATCTGCACGATAAGATGCCAATGAATATTCAAATGGAATATCATTTTGATTATAGGCAACCGTTGTTATATATAATAATGGAGCATTTTCCATAATACCTAATAAATCAGATAAATAAGGATCAGCAACTGTTGCATGAATTTGACGATTAATATGAGCAATCTCTATATTATATTTTGTTTTTAAAGTATCATATAAAGAATTTTGCTCTAAATCTTCATCAATTAAACCCTTACATAATTTCACAGGTATAAAAGTTTTAACATAAACTATAGGTTTATCATCGGCATAGCGCAAACGTTCAAGACAAATAACTTTATCTTTTTCTGTTAGCTTCATTTTTTCCATAACTTCAGCAAAGACATCTATTTCTGATATAGATAAAAGCTTCGTTTTAGGCTTTAATCCATAATATTGCATCTCTTGATTATATGTTTGGATTTTTTGAATAAAATCTCCAGCAATTTTAGGACGAGTAACAAATGTCCCTTTTGACTTAATTCTATTTAAATAACCTTCATGTACTAATTCTAAAAACGCTTGTCTAACTGTCGGTCTTGAAACATTTAAATATGCGCATAATTCTTCTTCTGGTGGAACTAATTCACCATCTTTTAAGCTATTATCTTCAATATGCTTTATCATAAAAGTTTTTATTTGATAATATAGTGGAATAGGAACTGTTCTATCTATTTTTAATTGTTTATATATCGAATTCATTTATAATCTCCTTTCAAAAAAATTATAAAATATTAACTATCTTTTATCAATAAGTTATTATATATTGACTTAATTTTGTTATTTTGTTATTATGTAATTACATAATAACAAAGAAAAGAGCGATAACTATGAATAAATTTAGTAAATACTTTGATCACACATGTTTAAAACCTTATGCTACTAGAGAAGATATGGCTAAACTTTGCGAAGAAGCTAAAAAATATGATTTTATGATGGTAGCTATCAATTCCACACAGACAAAATTATGCAAAGAACTTTTAAAAGGAACTGACATTCATGTAGGTGCTGCTATCAGTTTTCCTTTAGGACAAACTACAATTGAAACTAAAGTCTTTGAAACTAAAGATGCTATTGCAAATGGTGCAGATGAAATTGATTATGTAATCAATATTACAGAATTAAAAGAAAAAAATTATGACTATATCAAAGAAGAAATGACTCAAATAGTAGATATCTGCAGAAAACATAATGTAATTTCTAAAGTTATTTTTGAAAACTGCTATCTTACTGATGAAGAAAAAATTAAATTATGCGAAATAGCACTTGAAGTAAAACCAGACTTCATCAAAACTTCTACAGGCTTTGGTACAGGTGGCGCTACAGTTGAAGATGTAAAACTCATGAAAAGCATTGTCAAAGACACAGTAAAAGTAAAAGCCGCTGGTGGAATTCGCGATTTAGATACTTGCTTAAAAATGATTGAAGCTGGCGCTGAAAGAATTGGCACATCTTCTGCTATAAAAATCACAGAAGCATACAATAATAAATAATTAGGAGCATACCTATGGGCAAATACTTACTAGCTCACGACTTAGGAACATCTGGAAATAAAGCCACTTTATTTTCCACAGAAGGGCAACTCATCGCTAGTTGCACATATAATTATGATGTTTATTACTCTAATAATAATTGGGCAGAACAAAATCCTAACGATTGGTGGCAAGCTGTCATAGCTACCACTAAAACATTAATAAAAAATATTAATCCTAAAGATATTTTAGCTGTGTCCTTTAGTGGTCAAATGATGGGTTGTGTCTGTGTAGATAAAAAACAAGAACCACTAAGAAATGCTATTATTTGGGCAGATATGCGTGCTACAAAACAAACTCAACAAATAGCTAAACAAATATCACCTCAAAGATTTTATGAAATAACAGGTCATCGTCTTTCTCCTAGCTATGGTGGTCAAAAACTTATGTGGATAAAAGATAATGAACCGCATATTTATGCTAAAACGTATAAAATGCTAAATGCAAAAGACTTCATCATTTTAAAATTAACAAATCAATTTGTTACTGAATACAGTGATGCCTCCTCTACTTGTTTAATGGATTTAAATAAATTATGTTGGTCTGATGAATTATTAAATATTATGGGCATTGATAAACAAAAAATGCCTAAACTCTTAAAATCTACTGATATCGCTGGATATATAACTAATACTGCTAGTGAATTAACTGGACTTTGCCCTAATACACCTGTTGTTTGTGGTGGAGGCGATGGGGTATGTGCTGCCGTTGGCACTGGTTGTATCAAAGAAGGAATTGCTCATAGTAGTATTGGTACTTCTTCTTGGATATCTATAACTACAAAAAAACCTATTTTCTCCAAAAATAAAAGCACTTTTAATTGGGCTCATATAGTTCCTGGATATATCCTACCTACTGGTACTATGCAAAGCGGTGGGGGCGCTTACTTTTGGTATATAAATAAATTTTGCCAATACGAACAAAATCTAGCTCAAAAAGAACATAAATCTATTTATGACATATTAGAGCAAGAACTTACTAATACTTCTGTTGGTAGCAATGGACTATTATTTTTGCCTTACCTTATCGGTGAACGAAGTCCTTGGTGGAATACAAATGCTAAAGCTAATTTCATTGGTCTAAAAATGGAACATCAGCGAAAAGATTTATTGCGAGCAATCCAAGAAGGCGTTGCTATGAATTTAAATATTATCTTAAATATATTTAAAGCTGAAAATATCCATATATCTGAATTAGTAGCTGTTGGGGGTGGAGCTAAAAGTAAATCATGGCAAAAAATATTTGCTGATGTTTATAATACTAAAATTATCCTGCCAAAATTATTAGATGAAGCTGCTTCTATGGGGGCTACTATCACTGCTGGTGTTGGCATTGGTATTTTTAAAGATTTTGAAGTAGCCAGCAAATTTATTTCTTTAGATAAAATAATTGAACCTACCCCTACAAACGTAAAAAAATATCAAAAATTACAGCCAATTTTTGAAAAAGCTTATTTACAATTGCAATCATTATTTGAACAATTAAATGATTTCAGTGAAAAGAGGGTTTTAGATGAATAATATTCTTTTAAATAATGGTGTAAAAATTCCTCAAATTGGTTTTGGCACATGGAAAGCACCAACAAGTGAAGTTACTATAAATGCTGTGAAAACAGCTATCGAAAATGGTTATACACATATCGATTGTGCTAGCGTTTATGGCAATGAAAAAGAAGTTGGTCAAGGCATTATCACTAGTAATATTTCTCGCGATAAATTATTTATCACAGGTAAATTATGGAATGACGTTCGCGGTTATGATGAAACTATTACAGCCTTTAATCAAACATTAAATGATTTAGCTATTGATTATTTAGATTTATATTTAATTCATTGGCCAAGACCACAAAAATACCATGATGATTATATTGAAAAAAACCGCCAATCATGGAAAGCTATGGAAGATTTATATAAACAAGGAAAAATTCGTGCTATTGGTGTGAGCAATTTTAAAGAGCATCATATTGATGAATTACTTGAAACTTGTGAAATCAAACCTATGGTTAATCAAATTGAATTTCATCCTAGCTGTTTGCAAAAAGATATTAGAGATTATTGTAAACAACACAATATCGTAGTTGTCGGTTATAGTCCTTTGGCAAATGGTAAAGTATTTCAATGTGAGGAATTAAAAATTTTTGCTCAAAAATATAATGCTTCAATAGCGCAATTATGTGTTCAATATGCTTTACAACACAATGTTATACCTCTTGTGAAAAGTGTTACTAAAGAGCGTATTATTGAAAATCTAAAAATAAATTTTACAATTAGTAATGAAGATATGTGTGCTATTGATAATATAACTACTTGTGGTGGTTCTTACAAAGATAGTGATAATATTAATTTTTAATTATATTAAATAAAAAACTGCACTTTAAGTGCAGTTTTTTTGATTTTAAAAATTCTTCAATCTCAATAAATTCATCATCTAAAAAATACACATATTTTCTTTAATTTAACTCATAAATTGACAATATTGTTAACACTAAGTATAATTATTAGCTATGTGTGTATTTATATAAGATATATGTACATAATAAATTCATCGAAAGGACTATTTTTATCTGTATGAACACTTCTTCTCAACACCAAAAATCAATGATTAATACTATAATTGATGGTATCGCTGGTATATTTTTACCCATTGTCAGTTTACTAAGTGCCGCTGGTATCTTAAAAGGTATTATTGCTGTATTAATTGCCACAGATGTATTAATTAAAGAAAGTGATAATTACCTTGTTTTAAATGCCATGGCTGACAGTCTATTTTACTTTTTACCCATGTTATTAGCCTATACATCAGCTAAAAAATTTGGTGCTAATTCCTTTACTGCTGTCGTTATTGCAGGTATTTTCCTTTATCCTTCACTAAATCATATCTTAGAATCTGGTCAAACTGTAGAATTCTTCCATATTCCTTTAAAAGGTGTTACATACCATTCTAGTGTTATCCCTATTATTTTAGCTTCAGCATTATTAACTTTTGTTGAAAAATTCTTAAATAAAATTTTCCCTGATATGGTAAAAGGGTTTTTGACACCTCTTTTGTGTATTATCTTTGTAGGATTTGTAACATTATTCTTATTTGGCCCTATTGGTATGGTTATAGGTGATTTTCTCGCTAATATCTATGAATATATCTATAATTTTTCCCCAATTATTTCAGGAGCGTTATTAGGCACAGTCATTCAACCAATGGTAATCTTTGGTTTCCACTGGAGTTTTATTTTAATCGGTATGAATAATATTGCTGTATTGGGTTCAGATACAGTTTTAGCCTTAATGGGACCTGCTGTATTTGCTCAAGCTGGTGCAGGACTTGCTGTATTCTTAAAAAGTGAAGATACGAAATTTAAATCCATTTGCGCATCTTCTATTTTATCAGCATTATTTGGTATCACTGAACCAATTATGTTTGGTGTAAATTTACCTCGCAAAAAGCCTATGATAGCCGTATGCATCGGTGGTGGTATTGGTGGTGCTATCGCTGGTTATTCAGGCGCTAAAGCTATCGCTTTTGCCTTTCCTAGTCTAGCTTCTCTTCCTGTATTTTATGGCGATGGCTTTCTATTATATATTTTAAGTGATGTAATTGCTGCTATTATTGCTTTTATCATCGCTTATTGTTTAAAATTTAAAGTTGATTTAGCAAAATGATATGCACCCAAAATATTGGACATATTAATTAAGCTACTAATTGAGACTTAGTTCTGTATTCTACAGGACTAAGTCCTTTTAGTTTTATCTTTATCCGTTTTGTATT